>Ga0210034_1000553_pt1 | contig 39391 bp, 44 predicted proteins | sample CryGeymeta201505_FD_185466 | JGI IMG/M metagenome (GOLD analysis project Ga0210034, IMG submission 185466) | Groundwater microbial communities from Crystal Geyser aquifers in Utah, USA - Crystal Geyser metaG 2015-05 (SPAdes) (version 2) | ecosystem: Environmental > Aquatic > Deep subsurface >... | reverse complement strand
CAGCATCCGTCGTGCCGGATGTACTTCGAGTCCTGGCGAGAAACACGCAGGTGTTTCTCTTTCCTCTGGGCAAAGAAAAAGCCAGCTTTCGCTGGCCTTACTTGTTTGGTGCCCAGAAGAGGACTCTAGCCGCCTTAGTTATCAATAGGTTGGGTGCGTTTGCCGCAATTTTGACGCACTACCTTTCTGTCCTCAAAGAATCAATCCACTTATTGACATCTTCACGCTTCCACCGGCAATGACCTTGCCCCTTCGGTGATGGTAGCCGAATTGGTACGGGAAAGTCTGGGTACATCGCGTACCTTTCGGCAACGACACGTGGCGCGACTTGCAGAATATCGGCAATATCTGCGGCAGTGAGTAGGGTATCGTTCACGGTATTACCTCGTACATCAAATTAAACTCGTTGTCCTTGTAGGTGCGAACCTTCCCGTCTTCGCCAATGACGACCCAGTCGCCGATGCTCAGGCACTTAATGCCACCCTGGTGTTTGCGCAGCATGATCGTGTCTGTCCCGTACAGGCTGGCGGATTCAAACAATGGGGCGATAACGTCGTAGTTATGGCCTTTAAACTGGAAGCATTCAGCTTTACGTGATCTGCGTTGGTGCGTCGGTTTCATTGTCTACTCTCCAGCTCAATCAGCAATTCGATAAAGTGCTTGGCCTTTTCCAGGTCGTGCATACCACCCTTATCGCGCCAGCGGGTGACGTACTTGATGACGTTCCCTTCTGCAAACGGGATGCCATTGGCGTGGATAAATTCAATCGGCTGGATCTTCAGCTTCTTGTAGTGGTCGCCGCCTTCTTGTTTTTCTAACGCGCTCATCGGTATCCCTTTCGTGTCATGGCTGCTAACAATATGTCCTGTACTTCCCGTTTCGTTTCGACCCGCTCGATGACCATCTCGTCCACCGTGTCGCGTGCAATGATGTTGTGGATGAACACCGGGCGGACATGCCCTGCCTGCTTCTGTCTGACGGGTCCGATACGCTCGATGATTTGAAGCCGTTCTTCCAGATTCCAGTTATGGCCGAAGAACACCAGGATGTTGCCGCCGTCTTGCAGGTTCAAGCCGTGACCGGCAGACGCGGGGTGAGCGAACAGTATCGGTATCTTGCCATCGTTCCAGTCGCGGATCGTCTGGGGGTCAGCGTCCAGGTGGCGACCAGCTGGGAGCGCGTGCCGCATCCGGGCGAGATCTGACTTGAAGTGGTACGCCACCAGCACCGGAGCGCCAGCGGCTTCCTCGATAACGTCTTCAAGTGCTTGCAGCTTCGCATCGTGTACTTCCTTCCAGTTCTGTTTGTCGTCGATATAGGCCGCACCGTTGGCAATCTGTAGGCACTTGCCAGTGCGTGCGGCGGCGTTGAACGCCTCCACCTCATGACCTTCCAGCTCCATGAACATTTGCTTCTCCATGTCCTGGTACAACTCACGGGCGCGGATCGGCAGGTCGACGTAAATGTTATTGACGATTGGCTCAGCCAGGTCGAAGTAGTCCTTCGCGTCGATGGTCAGGCAGATGTCGCGCAGCCTGTCCTGTATTTCTTCCTGGGCGGTAGGCAGGGGGGTGCTACCGTAGCCGTCGTATGACATCTTGAACCAGCGCTGACGGAACGAGGTGAAGGTGCGCCCCAGACGTTCGCCGCCGTCGACGAACCACATGATCCCCCACAAGTCTTGCAGGCCATTACTTGCTGGTGTGCCTGTCAACCCGATGTACCGCTTCACCTTGGTGTGTGCCACGCTACCCAGTGCCTGGGCGCGCTTGACACCCTGACGCAAGCGGAAGCCCTTGAGCTTGCTACACTCATCGGTTATGACGGTACGGAACGGCCAGTTGTCGCCGTAGTGTTTCGTCAACCAGACCAGATTCTCGTAGTTGGTCGTGTAGATATCCGCTGGTTTATCAAGCGCTCGACGACGTTCTGCTTCTGTACCTACAATCGGCACGATCTGGATATGTTGCAGGTGCGGCCACTTCCTGACCTCTTCCGGCCATGTCGTTTTAGCGACGCGAAGCGGGGCGATAACCAGCGCAGGGTAGATGTCTTCCACATAGTTCAATGTGTTGAGCGCGGTCAGGGTAGACACGGTTTTACCGAGACCCATCGCCACGAACAGATTGCAGCGTTTATTTTCCAGCAGGTAGCTGACGATCAGCTCCTGATAGGGTCGAAGTTTGAGGGTCATACGATCCCCAGTAATTGATTGATGCCCTCGAAAGAATCAATCACGACGACCAGCTGCCCCATGTCGTGCATTCGCTTGTGTTCGCGCAGCTGGCGCGGCTCGGCCTTCTTGCCGGGTGCTTTCAGCTCCACCCAGACCGATGAGGTGTAGTACTCGCCGACGCGTACGCCCGTTCTGAGCATCACGAAGCGGTCAGGCGCGCCACTACGACCAACCCATTTAACCTTGCGGACCTCGCCGCCGATTGCTTTCACGCGCTCGACAAGGTACGTTTCAATATCGCGCTCTCTCATACGAATTGCTCCGCGTCCAATACGTGACTGACAGTGTCGTTCAGTAGCGTCGAACTGAACTGGGGTGTGTTTTTCGGGTTAAGTGGCGCGATAGCGCCGACGATGTTCACGCCGTCGATGCTGAACAGCCCCGTCTTGTCGCCATATTGCTGAAGCCCGAAGTATCCCATTCGGCTAGACCCTGATAGCTTTGATGCCTTGGCGATGCGCCCCAGCAGTGCCGCGTCGAAGTTACTCGGTGCGGCCAGCATGTTCGGGATCTGAATAACACGGCGCCAGTCGACGGGTCGGCCTTCGATAGCCGGGTAAGAGAGCTGTGCACCGTTCAGCATAACGCCCAGCGTTACGGTGGTTTCGCCCTCGATGATCGATACCTGCACGTCCTTTGCTTTTGACTTGATGATCGCCTCGACCATGGCGTTCGGCATGATCCATTCGCCGTCCTGCTTTTCAGGATATTCATCCGGCAGCAAACACACGCCAACTAGTGCGTCGGTGGTGGCCATCAGGCGCAAGCAACCGGCGCGTAGTTCAAGTGTTACGCCGTTCGGGTAGTAGCGCACGTCTTTGTCGGCGGCGAACTGGCTGATAGCATTGAGTAAGTTTGTAGGTATTTTCAGCATGTTAGTCTTTCCGGTATCGGTAATCTTCAAAACCTGCCGCCGCGAGGGGCAGGCCTGCGTGCCAGGCATTCGGTGTTGTCATCAAGTCGGATAACAAACCAGCGTTAAAACATTCGTCATCGGGTGCTTCCGTGATAATTTCATCGTGGACGGTCAGCACGATCTCAAAGCCCACGTCCTCAATCCGCTGCATGTTGGCGGCCATCACGTCACGTGCTACGGCCTGCGTGCAGTTCTCAACCAGCTTGCCGCCGTAGGTGCTGATACGACCCCACTGGCGCGTGTACTGGTTTGTGCCCATGTACGATAATTTGCCGTTCTCGACTTGCGGTTGTGGGTAGCACAGCGCGCGGCCAGAGGGCAGGCCGATGCGCAGCCACGCACCGTCACGGCGAACCTTGAACATGCGGCAATGGATCGTCACGGCAGGATTCTCGGTGGCCTCGATCGCAGCGGCTTCCAACTCTTTCCACAGCGTTGACACCATCGGGTGGGCTAAGCGCCACAGGCGTTTGAAGGCATCGCAGACGATGAAGGCGTCCTTGCTCAGGCCGAACGTCGAGCGGTTCTGCTTCACCGCCCAGTTGTAGAACCCATCGGCATCTTCGTAGACGGCAGCCGGTAGGGATTCGATGGCGGCAGCGGCCATCTCTTCCAGGTCAATGCCGTAGGCCAAGGAAAAAGTCAAGAACGCGCCAACGCCGCCTTCGTAGCCCATTGCCAGCTCCATGACCTTACCGACCTGGCGTTCAGCTTTGGTGACATCTTCGGGCTTGATCTTGAAACTCTTGGCGTAGGCCAGCTTGTAGAGATCCGTGCCTGTGCCGTTGTCGAAGTCGCGAAACGCTTGCAGCTTCCATTCTTCACCGGCGAGCCAGGCGAGGATGCGACCTTCGATGTTCGACAAGTCGGAGATCACCAGCTTCTTACCTTCGGGGGCGACGATGCAGCCGCGAATTGCGGAGCTGGCCAGGTGCATCACATTGCCAAAACAGAGGTGCGCGACGCCCGCCTTCATCGCATCGATGCCAATGTTGATCTCGCCAGCGGGGAGCAGTCCACGACTTGGCAGGTTCTGGGGCTGGAAGGTGCGACCACTCCAGCGACCGGTGCGACCTGCGCCGTCGAACTGCAACGCGCCGTGTAGTCGTCCGTCTTGCGTCGTGCCGCGAGTCAGAGCCTTGTACTTGCTGGTGCTGGTGGTCGTGACTTGCAGCCGGACGCGTAGCAGTTCTTTTAACCCGTCAGGGATGTCGGGATCTGCGAGACGGCGCTCGAGCGTAGTCATTTTCAGGTCGGGCAGTAAGACGTGATACTCAGCCAGGATGTACTCGAACAGCGGGTCGCGCTTGGTGACGCTGGTCAGCTCACCATCGGTGATCGTCTGGGTGTGGCCTGCTAGTCGTCCTTTTTCGGTATCGACGGCGTGGAGTGCGGCGGCGACAAGTTCTTCGTCGACTTTGAATCCTCGATCGTTGATGCGCTGGTCGAGGTGCCAGAGGTCAAGCTCAGCGCCTGCGTAGTTCCAGCTTGGCAGGCGCTTGTATACCTCGCGTACCGCAGAGATATCCGCTTTCGCGTATTCGAGGAAGGCTTTCCACTCTTCAGGGTGCGTATCACGCGTCGCGCGGCGGGTGGACATATTCTTTGGGCGCGGCTTGCAGAACAGATGTACCAGCTTCTTACCGTCTTGCTTGGCATCATCCTGTGACACTTTCAATATTACGCACAGCGCGTCCAGACTACCAGGGAGAGAATGGGCGTAAGCCTTCACCATCGCGCAGCGCCATTTTTCCAACGGCGGGGCGTAGTTCGGGAAGTGACGGGCAATGACCAGCCGGTCGAAAAGCGCGTTGTGCGCAATCACTTCATCCGCTGCTTCGAGGGCAGACAACAAGTTCGCATACTCGATAGCTTGTTGTGAGTCATTGGCCGTGTTATCCAGGCAATGCACCTCGCCATCGTCAACCGCCCAGGTCACGATCATGCACTCCGAATCCTGCACGTAGCGGTACGTTCCCCACTGAATGGGTGTCTCAGAATACGTTTCAGTGTCTAGGTAAAGTCTCACGCTGCTGGTCTCTCTATTTTGTAAGGCGCTACGTGAGGCACTTTCTCGGGGTGGAACTTCGTGTTATGCACGAATGTCCAGGTACGGACTACGCCGCAACGGGCGCACTTTGCGCGGGTCTTGCCTTCTACCGCTGTCGTATTCCACTTATGTATGCACATGTGTATCTCCTTGTTTAAACGCTAATCCACCAGCACCCTGCTGCCGGAACTATCAGGAAACCCGCAACCTGATGCTGATGGGTAGATCGCTCTATCACTGCCGATCGGGAGTCGGTTTATTCGATTGAAATAGTCACTACGATTTTCTGCGCTGCGGTCAACAGCAACGAGACATCAATCGGTATTGAGCCACGCTCGATGATCGCCTGTACCTCTCCGATGACGAAGGCCAACGGCTGGTCGGTACTGTTCACCACATCGCGGCCAAACTCCGCACGGAAGATTTCCTCGTTCATACGAAGGCCTCCGCTTCTGCGCCTTCGGTAATGTCTGCGAAGTCATCCGCCTTGGCTGAACATCCGCCGCCGAATGCGTCACCGTCTGCACGGAAGCGAATGCCTGAGAAAGCGCCCCGAATGCCTGGGTTCTCGCCAGTCTGGGCGTAGATATTGACAATCGCATCCACGTAGCAACCAGCGTATGGGCGGCCGTCTTCTTCAACCAGTGGGGTCTTGTCCAGGTCGAACACACCTGGGCGCACCTTGCTGTGGCAGGACAGAAACATCATGTCGGCGTAACCGTCGTACTCTTTGGTGTTGCCGTCGAGGTAAGCGAACTTCTGGCTATTGCCATCCCACTGCTTGAGGTAGGCTTCGGCCTTCTTGCCGTAGGCTTCATTTGCGACACGCTTGATCTCGGTGCGGATCTTGAGATCGTTTTCGCTGCCTGGCTCAACAAGGAACGTGGCATTGAAGCGCGGCTTGCCGTCGCCGGTTTTGAATTCGACCGCGCGGAAGATGTCAGGGAAACTTAAACGAACGTAGTTCAATTGCATGGCGTTACTCCTTTTCAGATTTAAAAAACTGCGGGTACTTCAATTTCACTTCATCAATTGCGGCATCAATTGCAAAATGTCGCTGGTTAGGTGGTGCGTTTACTGCTTTCTGTAAAATGGCGCATGCGTCGGGTGGCAGAATCTTCGCGGGCGGTATTCCGCTCCTTGGTCTGTCCTCGTTCATCGCTCAGCCCAGTGCATCAAGTCGTCGGCCAGATCAATCCCGACGTGCAGCGCGGTAGCAGCCAGTCGGTAGACGAAACCCACGCAGGTAAAAGGCATGAGAAACACGGACAGCGTTAGGCATGTAAGCGTCTTCATACGAAGGCCTCCGCATCGAGGACTTCATCGAACTGGTCAGCACCTCGCACCAAGGCGGGGCGCTTGTCGGACTCAGGCGCGACGGACGGCTTGCCTTCGGACTGTCCTATCATCGGCAACAGACGCGCCCATCTTTTCGGACTGGCTTCTTTGAGCAGCTTCTCGATGACCGTCGGGGACACCAGCTTGTAGGTGTAGATCGGATCTTCTTCGAGCTTCAGTTCTGATTTCAGTCTCATGCCCTTGAGTACGCGTTCGGCTTCTTCCGCATCTGTCCAGGCACGATTGCCGCGTTTGCCCTGCACCAACTTGTAACCACCAACGGGTGCGCCAGCTAGCAGCCGACGCTCGACTTCCGCGCGGATCGCGGTACACCAGTCTTCGATCAGGTCTACCGATTTCATCATCGCGCCGAGTAGGCCAGCGTCATCGCTTGCCATTGTCGTGACTTCTTCTTTGATGTGCTCGGGCGTGATGTCCTCGAACTGCGCGCCGACAGTCTCCGATACTTTGGCGGCCAGCGCCGGGCAGGTTGCTTTCGCTTTGCAGAAGTGGCACTGCTTTTCACCAGGGACGAGATACTGAAGCTCGTGACCCATCCAGTTGCTTCGATACTCAAGCGCGGTCAATGCTGTCTTTGCGCGCTTGCTGGTCTCTTCACCCCATGCCACCAGGTCGTCAATTGAGATATCCCACTCCGACGGCCTTGTGTTGATGCGTGGCTGAACGATAACGAGACGTGCCCGTTTGTAGTCACCCAGCATTTCGTACTTCTTCAGTGCGCCCAGGGCGTACATCTTGAGCTGGCCGTTATCTTCCGCGCTGACTTCAAGGCCTTGACCATACTTGAGATCGATGACGATGATCTCGCCGTCGGGAAGTACAACAGCGTCACCAGTGCCTTCGGCATTCGCTTCACCGGTGATGTGGCCAATCGGTAGGGTCTGTTCAACCAGCAGCGGTCCGCTCTTGGCATAGTCTCGGACGATATCCAGATATATCTGAACGTAGCGAACCATGTCGGCATCCACCTCAAACGAGGGAGAGATTGCGCCGTCAAGGAAGAGGCACCCGTCGTTCGTTACATGGATGAACCGGCCTTTGTGCGCCAGTACATTGACACCAGATGTCAGACACTCAGACGCCAAGAAGTGAGCCGCGGTGCCTTCGTCTGCGTACTTGCTGGACGTGTTCGGCTTGTCCAGCTCCATGGCTGGCGCACCCGGACACGCACCCCAACGGTGCTCACTAGACGGTGAGAGGATTGCGTGTGCGCTCATTTTGTTTTCTCGCTTAGTAATGCGTTGTTTTCCACCCAGAGGTCAGTAGCGGCTGGTGCGTCCAAGGAGGTCAGCGCCGCGTTGTTCATCACCCAGAGGTCAGTAGCGGCTGGTGCGTCCAAGGAGGTCAGCGCCGCGTTGTTCATCACCCAGAGGTCAGTAGCGGCTGGTGCGTTCAAGGAGGTCAGCGCCGCGTTGTTTTCCACCCAGAGGTCAGTAGCGGCTGGTGCGTTCAAGGAGGTCAGCGCGCCCCCGTTAATTTCAATTCTCTTGGCGACCAACAAGACACTTTTTGCGTCTTCGATCGTTGCGTAGATAATGCCGTCGATGCGTATCATTTAAGCGCTCGCTTTCTGGATCGCGACCAACACTTCAGGCCACTTTTCACTAGGGATAGCCGACAACTTGCCGCCTTTTGCCGCGTCGACGCCGAATTCGGCGAGCAATGCCACAACGACGGGGCTGCCTTTCTTCGAGGCCATAGCAACGAACGGGATGCGCACATCGTCGAATGTCAGGACTTTGGCCTTTTCAGAAGGGGATTCCTTAACAGGCTCGGCTTTCACCGCTTCGGTTTTGATTGCTTGCGCCTTTTCCGTTTTGGCGGCAGTCGGGGTACCGACAACGGTTAGGGCTGGCTTTTTTGCGGTGTCGTCATTTGCGGCTTTCACCCCTGAGAGGTGAGTAATCAGTTCGCGGAGTGTGGCGGTATTTTCAAGTAATGCGGCTTCGAGTGACATGGTGTATCTCCTTCTAGTGGGTGAGTGAAATTAAGTTGTTCAGTTCGGTAACTGCGATGGAATGCGCTTCGCTGTACTCCTGGAATTTATTAGCCAGTTCGAGCATTGCTTTTAGTTCCTTGGGTGTCTCAATCTCCGATTCGCGGATGGCGAGCAGATACTCGGCAGACGTTGCGTAGTTAGTGACGACCGCATCCACGAGCGGCGCAAGCGCTTCGTCTTCCACCGCTCGTGCGTCCTGGATTTCGAGTAGCATGGCCATGCGCTTGACCAGTTCGATTTCAAGATCGGTCGAGGTGATGGCGTTCTGGGTTGACTCTGCGTAGCGCAGCAGTTCTTCATCATTAAGGGCGGGCAGGTACATTCTTGATCTCCTGATTTTTGATAGATTGTTTTGCTACGGGACGTATAATAGCAAAGCTATTTAACGCGCGTCAATAGCTTTGCTATTTATTTTAATAGACGTGAAAAAACCCGCACTGGGCGGGTTTCAATTTAGGAGGGTGTTATGGGTAGCCGAAGTGGTTTGTTATTTTTAGGCTGTTCGCCCGAACTGGACGCAGAATTTAAGACAATGGTAGAGGATCTACGGTAGGGTGTTCATAAAGATGCGTCACAGTACCCCATCCAGTCAGCGGCTTACAGAACTGCGATTCGGGTGGGTTGCGATGAGGGCGGCGCAAATGATTTTAAGCGCGGATACCTGCCCGGCTAGAACATCGGCTCGGCCGTGTTCTACAAGGATCAGGTCTTCGAGTCGCGCGATCTTTTCATCGTTTTGTAAAGTCGAGCATTGATTAGTAAAATCAATTAGTTATATTTATTTACGTAATTGATTGCTGTGCTGCTCGATTCGTTGTTCGATGAGTATTCTCTGTTCAGTGCTAATAACGTGGCCTTCATAGTCAGATTGAACTTTTTTAAGTTGCTGGGGTGTGGTCGTAATTTTTGTAAACAAACTATCGGTATACGTAAACGCAAATATCTGGTCGTTGATTGCTTTTAGCTTTAGCTGTGCGTTGTCCTGCATCTCAGCTGGGAGTTGCTCTTTTACTCCATCAAAATAGTTTTGTGCGTCTTTTAAATTACTTGAATCCAGTTTTGCCTTATTAATCAAATGTGTTAGTACATTATCGTACACCTTAGCCAGTTCTTTCTTAACCATGCTGGTCCTCACGTCCTCCCTACCGTCGCCGCGCCCGAAAGACTTCCCAAGCTCCAGATCGATACGATTATTCGTTTCAGTGATTACGGTGCGTAGCCCTTGCTGGTAGGGCGATTCCGTGTTTTGTGCTCCCGTTTCAGCTTGCGCTAGGCTTATTGGGAGCAGGTTTATCAAGATTAAGATCAATAGCTTCAGCATGTTCCTAGGTTCCTTTCAAAATTTGAACGCCAGCTGTATTTGCAACTGGATCACGTTATTAGTTTGTGCCTTGTTTCCTTACTTTCTCGACATCGACAAGGCCATAAAGCTCGCGGATTCTATGGGCCAGTCTGGGGGATATCTTATCTATTGGCACATCAAGAGTCTGGGCGAAAATAGCCACAGTCTCAAGCCCCAGTGATCGCAGCGGTTTGGTGTATTGGTGGATCATGCTTTGCGACCAGCCACACCTTGAGGTGAATTCTGCTTGCGTAATCATTTCATCAGCGAGATGACGTTCGATTAGCACTTTTAAGCGTGCTGCGTCGTCTATTTGCCATTGTTCTATTTTCGCCATGTGCTTACTTTGTCGCATTACAATTTCCTTATCAACTAGCAAAGCTATTGACGCGCGTTAAATAGCTTTGCTATTATCGAAGGCATGAAACTACCCTCCTATATAAAAACTACGTCCCAGGCCGCTTTCGCTGCGTCATTAGGTGTATCCAGTGGCCTGGTTTACCAATGGTTAAAAGGCATCAGGCCGGTTGCGGCCGAGCAGTGTGTCGCCATCGAGCAAGCCACCAAAGGCCAGGTCACCCGAAAAGACCTGCGCCCGACTGACTGGCACTTGATCTGGCCTGAACTTATCGATAAAGACTTACCCCCTCCACCCAGCTCATAAACCAGTTGGGTGTTTTTGCCTGTGGTTCGCCACGGGCTTTTTTATTCTTGAAAGGCAAGGCATGACAATTGAACTTATAGACCTTCGCGCAAAAATCACGGAACTGACTGACGTGGTGCTCGAAGCGCAGCAACGTATTTCTGGCAAGGAGCGTAGTGAGATAGTGCGCGATGTGTTGCATGAATGGGCCTCTTGCCGTGAGCGTGAAGCCACTCTACTTCGGAGCCTCATGGAGTCTAAGGGAATCTCAGGGAATCGCAGGGATTAGCGTCCCTACCCGCCTAACTCTGTGTCACAACAATAAAAACGGGGGGGGCAATTATGCCTAACGTACTAACAATGCCCGAACAACGGGCGGGCGCGATGCCTGAAGACTGGAATACCCTGGTGTGGGGCCTTGAGCTGACTGAGGATCTGTTACCCGTCGTCTCGAATCTTGAAGCTGAGATAGCGCCAGGATCAACACTGAAGGGGCTGGGCAAGGTGCCAAGTCTATACAATGGTTCTCGTCGGGTGGTCGGTATCCCGAAGTGGACGGATCACGTCACGACGCTTAACGAAATTTCAGCATGGCAAAAGGAGAAGGATTATGGAATCTGCATACAGTCACGGCGTGTTAGAGCACTTGATATTGACATTAAAGACCCCGATCAGGCACACGCTGTTGCTGGATTCATTGCTGGACGGATCGGATCTCTCCCCAGACGTGGACGGGGCAATTCATCAAAGTTTTTGCTTGTTTTCAGATGCGACGGAGACTTGCCGAAACGCAGCTTTACAACATCAGAAGGTCTTATTGAATTCCTTGGCACAGGTCAACAGTTCATCGCTTGTGGCACTCATACAAGCGGGGCAAGATATGAATGGGAAGGTGGACTCCCCCAGGACATACCAGAACTGGATTTAGAACGGTTCGAGGAACTTTGGCTGGCGTTACACGCTGAATTCGGTGTCGCGCCAGCAACTACTTCAAAAATCAGTACACGCCATGAGGTACTGAACAACGCCATCGTGGCCGATCCAATTGCTCAGCACCTCATCGCGCAGCACCAGGTGCTTGGTATCGGCGCGGACAAGAAGATGAACATCGTTTGCCCTTGGAAAGAACAGCACTCCATGGACTCAGGCGATACCGAGACGGTCTACTACCCGGCACATACCAACGGCCACCCCCATGGTGCGTTCAAGTGCTTGCACGCGGGTTGTGAGAAGCGTAGTCAGCAGGCGTTCCTTGACGCGGTGGGCTATCAAGCGCCCGATATGTTCGAGGACATCGTCGGCGAGCCTACGGAAGGGCAAAAGTTAAAGTATCAGTTCGTCCTGGGCGATGTATATACAAACCGGCCTAACCCTACCTGGCACGTCAAGACGGTGTTACCCGAATCGCCCCTGGTGATGATCTTCGGCGCGTCTGGATCGGGTAAGTCGTTCTTCGCCCTCGATCTGGGCATGGCCGTGGCGCGCGGTATCGAATGGCGCGGTAATAAGACCAGTCAGTCACCCGTGGCCTATGTCTGCGCGGAGGGCGCTAGCGGTTTCGCTGGACGAATGAAGGCATACGCGCACCAGCATGGTATTGATCTGGCTGAGACGCCTTTCTACACGCTGGATGCAGCCCCGAACATGACTGATAAGGCCGATGTGGTGGCACTGGCGAGAGGTATTAAGGCCATCGGCGCGCGTATTGTGTTCGTCGACACCTGGGCGCAGGTCACACCTGGTGCAAATGAGAACAGCGGCGAGGAAATGGGTGCGGCGCTGGCGCTGTGCCGTGGGTTGCATAACTTTACTGGTGCGACCGTTGTGCTGATACACCATGCCGGTAAAGACAGCAGCAAGGGCGCGCGCGGGTGGTCAGGCAGTCACGCAGCGGCCGATGCGGTGATCGAGGTGATACGCGTGGACAACTACCGCGCGGCGTCTGTTGTGAAGATGAAGGACGGCGAGGATGGCGCAGAGTTTGCCTTCACCCTGGAGACGATCGGCGTGGGCTTCGATGAAGACGATACGGAAGTCACCAGCTGCGTGCTGTTACATAGCAACACGGCGCGACCTGAAGTGGTGAAACTCAAGCGGGTGCGGAAGTATGAAATGCTGGCGCTGAATACGTTGGCGGCGATGGACTTCGATCCTGAAGTGGGCGTTCCGTATTCACGGCTTAGCGCTGAGATGAAGAAGCAAACAGTGCCAGACGAAGGCAAACATGATCGTCGGATGGCGGCCTTCAAAGTTGAGATTGAATTGCTCGCCTCAGAGGGGCGTCTCGCAATAGATGATGGGATGGTGCGTAATGTTTGCATATAACTCGCGGATTATTGCAGATTGCTTATATTAGCGAGTTTGTCGGTTTTGTCGGTTTTGTCGGTTTTGTACCAAAAATGCGCTTGTCGGTTTTGTCGGTTTTGTCACCCCTCCCCGTAGGGGGGTGACAAACAAACGAGGGCGGACGATCTGACAAGATTAAAAACTAACTTGCATAAATCAACGAAAGGGCTAGTCGTGAAAATATGCAAACACGGTAAACAACACGGACGGGCAAAGCTAACGGATCACGAAGTTGAATTGCTGCGCAAGATGGTTGAGAGTGGCGAGCTCACCCGGCGACAGGCACAAGAGAAATTTGAAGTCTCGAAGGGGTACGTCAGCCGACTATGTAGGTACGAACGGCGATGAGTTGCCTTACACGGCAGGAGTGCGGTTATCGTTCGCGGCATGACTATCCGCTCACCAGAACTTTTGCAAGCTATCTGCGACCGCCTCGCGTTGGGCGAGTCGTTGCGTTCGATTTGCCGAGACCCGGCAATGCCTGGTCAGTCAACGGTGTTCGAGTGGTTGAATGCAGACTCACTCTTTGTGGAGCAATACGCACGTGCGAGAGACAAAGGCCTCGACGCGATGGCGGAGGAACTGCTCGAGATTGCAGACGAGCCGGTAGGCTCGACCGACAACGGCGCGACTGATAATGGCGCAGTGGCTCGCAACCGGCTCCGCGTCGATGCGCGCAAGTGGTATCTATCCAAGCTGGCACCGAAGCGTTACGGCGACCGTTTGGAGCTTGATGGACACGTTGAGATCGATCTTGCGACCTCGATCCTCGCAGCACGCAAGCGCAGTGGCGGGGGTTCCTGATGCCGTACAAAGATCCAGAAGCGCGTAAAGCGTATCTGCGAGCTTACTCAAAGCGGCCAGACGTTAGGGTGAAAGAACGTGCGCGTAGCACAACACCCGAAGCAAGGGAAAAAGCCCGCCAGCGAAAGGCAGACCCCGTTAGTAGGAAAATCGAGAAAGAGCGTTCACGTCTACAGCGCACGGGATTCACAGTTGAGCTGGTTAATTCCTTGATGGCCTTGCAAAACGGGAAGTGCGCAGTGTGTGGCGCGGATCTCAATAAGCTACCAGCGCACCACATTCACGCCGACCACGATCACCAACGTAAAAAGCCGCGAGGGCTGTTGTGTAACCGGTGTAACGTCGCCGAGGGGATGATTAGGAAAACGGGATTATCACCCGCTGTTTTTTCCGCATTCTTGCAGCGGTATCTTGATAACCCGCCGGTTGATATTCTTGAATTGATATGAACAAAATGCACCCGGACTTGATGTTAGCCCAGGACATGGCGCGATTCCACCACGATCCACTTGGTTTTGTTATGTTTGCGTTTGACTGGGCGAACGATCCTGCCTTGCAGATCGTCAAGCTGGTAGCCCCGTATTGCTACGTGTACGACTGTGAATTTGGCCCCGACTTGTGGGCGTGCGACTTCCTGACCGACATCGGCAACATGACCCGTGAACGCAGCTTCAACGGCGTGCAGGCGGTCAATGCGCTACGTCTGGCCACCGCGTCAGGTCACGGTATTGGCAAATCGGCAATGACCGCTTGGCTGGTGGACTGGATCATGTCAACGCGGCCCTACGCCAAGGGCATCGTGACCGCCAACACTTCGGATCAGCTATCGAGCAAGACCTGGGCGGAGATTGCCAAGTGGACGAAGAAGTGCATCACCGGCCACTGGTTCGAGGTCACAACTGGGCGCGGATCGATGCGCCTGTACCACAAGCAGCACCCCGATTCGTGGCAATGCAACGCGCAGACGTGCCGGGAGGAGAACAGCGAATCGTTCGCCGGTCTGCACTCCGCATCGTCCACACCGTTTTACATTTTCGATGAAGCCAGCGCGATACCTGACGCAATCTGGAAGGTGGCCGAGGGCGGACTCACCGACGGTGAACCGATGTTCTTCGCGTTCGGCAACCCGACGCGTAACAGCGGCGCGTTCAAGGATTGTTTCGGCAGGATGCGCCACCGTTGGGGCAATCGTCAGATCGATTCGCGTAACGTGTCAATCACCAACAAGCAGCAGATCGAGCAGTGGATTGCTGACTATGGCATCGACTCCGACTTCGTCAAGGTGCGGGTGCGCGGCATCTTCCCGTCGATGTCCGCCAAGCAGTTCATCGCCGTGGCCGACGTGGATGCAGCACGCGGCAGGCACTTGAAACCTGAAGCGTACAACTTCGCGCCGGTGATCCTGTCCTGTGACCCCGCATGGTCGGGCGACGACGAGCTGGTGATCGCCAAGCGTCAAGGGTTGGCCTTCTCGATCCTGCGCACTATCCCGAAGAACGACAACGACATCCAGATCGCGGGCATCCTGGGGCAGCTCGAAGACGAGCACAAAGCCGACGCCGTGTTCATCGATGCGGGATACGGCACGGGTATTGCCAGCGCAGGTCAGACGCTCGGGCGTGACTGGACGCTGGTGTGGTTCAGCGGTGCGTCGAGCAACCCCGGTTGTCTCAACAAGCGCGCCGAGATGTGGATGTCAACGCGCGACTGGCTGAAGGCGGGCGGCGCGATACCGGACGACGAGGTACTGTACTCGGACTTGATCGGGCCTGAGACCGTGGCGCGCATGGACGGCAAGATCCAGCTGGAGAGCAAGGAGGACATGAAGAAGCGTGGCCAGCAATCCCCGAATCGTGGCGATGCACTGGCGCTGACCTTCGCCTACCAGGTGGCAAAGAAGCGATTCATTCCGTCCAACACGACGCATCCGCTTGATTATGACCCAGTTGCGCGTGCGCAGAGTTGCCTAACAAAAAACAGCGCCGACTATGATCCGCTCGCAAACATGAGATAGGGGTGCGTGATGTCAATCGAGATTCGGAACTGTTCGTATGCTGAGGTGGCTGGAGACCCCGCGTTCCCGCGGCTGATTGCTGCGTACGCCGCCGAGTCAGGGACTGAAGGCTTACCCAGTCCGACACCCGACACCGAACACTATCTGGCGGCTGACCGCTGCGGATTGCAGCACATGATCGGCGCGTACTACAACGGCAAGTTGATTGGCTTCGTGAATGTACTTGTCGCGCCGTTTCCGCACTACAGCACCAAGATCGCGACCTTGGAGTCGTGGTTCGTACATCTCGATTACCGATATACCGGTGCGGGTCTGGCGCTTAAACGAGCAGCCGAACGCACAGCTAAAGCCAACGGGGCTGCTGGCTTGTTTATCAGCACACCATTCGGTAGCCAACTCGCCGCTGTTATGGCCGCGCAGTCATCCTACCGGGAAACTAACCGGGTTTTTTTTAAGGCGTTCAAATGATTCCAGCGGTCAAGCAGGCTCTACCGACGATGTCCGATGATGTTATCGCGCAAGTTAAAGCCTTCGAGGTGCGGGTGCTCGCAGCACCACAAACCGAAGTACTCACGAAGCACGTACTCCACGCCGGGATGTACGTGAGGACAATCATGCTGCCCGCTGGCGACGTGATGACGGGCGCTTGTATCAAGATACCGACGGTTGTCACGGTGTGTGGCGATGCTGATGTTTATACGGGCGAGGGTGTGCTGAACCTGCAAGGCTACAACGTGCTGCCCGCACAGCGAGGACGTAAACAAGCGTTCTACGCACACACAGATACGCACATATCAATGGCCTTCCCGACACACGCCCGCACCGTAGAAGCTGCTGAAGCCGAGTTTACAGATGATTACGAGATGCTGATGTCGCGCCTCGGTGAAAACGAAATAGTTATAGGGGATTTAATATGAGCGGGGCGATAGCAACAGCAGCAGCGTGGATGGTTGGCGGTATGGCGGTATCGAGTATGTTGGCTCCGAAAGCACCAAGCATTCCCGCACCACAAGCGCCGATTGCACCACCGCAGGCCAGCAGCGCGCCACAGGTGCAAGGCGTGCAGGCCGCGATGGGTGGCACAGGACAGGCGGGCGGCGCACCCGGCGCGGCCTCTACGATCTTGACGGGTGCGGGTGGCGTCGACCCGAACAGCTTGACGTTAGGCAAGAAGTCATTGCTGGGCGGCTAACGTGGGCGAACGCACCCAGAACCAGCAGATACAATCCCGCCTAGGCCAACTCAAGGCGGATCGTTCTACGTGGTTCGCGCATTGGCAAGAGCTCACCACCTACCTGTTGCCGCGCAACGGGCGCTACTTCCTGCAAGATCACAACAAGGGCTGGCGCAGGCATAACAACATTCTCGATAACACCGGCACGCGCGCACTTGATACGCTTGCCGCCGGTTTGATGGGTGGGCTGACATCACCCGCTCGACCTTGGTTTCGTTTAGCGACGAGTGACGAGAGTCTAATGCAATCGGCAAACGTGAAGCTCTGGCTCACACAATGCACGCGCATCATGCTGAATATCTTCCAGAAGTCCAACACCTACCGCGCACTACATGGCTCATACCGTGAGCTGGGCGCGTTCGGCACGTCCGCCATCATCATGGCTGATGACTACAAAAACGTGATCCATCACCACCCGCTTACCGTCGGCGAATACTGCATCGCGCAAGACTGGAAGGGTAACGTCTGCACGATGTACCGCGAGTTTGAGCGCACCATCGGCGAGGTCGTAAAAGAATTTGGTGTTACAAACGTCAGCACCCAGACGAAAAACCTGTTCGATCGCGGCAGCCTCGACCAGTACATCCGCATCATTCACGCAATTGAGCCACGCGAAGATCGAGACGCGACGAAGAAAGATTCGCTCAATATGGCGTGGAAGTCCGTCTATTACGAACTGAACGGCGACCCGAACAAGCCGTTGCGCGAGTCGGGCTATAAGTCTTTCCCTGTCCTCGCCCCGCGTTGGGACGTATCAGGCGGCGACGTCTACGGCAACAGTCCCGGCATGCTGGCGCTGGGCGACGTGAAGCAATTGCAACAACAGCAGCTTCGTAAGTCGCAGGGCATCGACTACATGACAAACCCGCCGCTGCAAGTACCCGCCACGCTGAAGAATCGGGAGATCGAGCGTCTGCCGGGGGGCATTACCTACTTCGACGCGAACAGCAACACACAGGGTATCAAGACGATGTTCGACGTGAACATCAACCTGCAACACTTGCTGATGGACATGCAGGACGTACGCGGCCGCATCAATGGCGCGTTCTATGCGGATCTGTTCACCATGATTTCCAGCATGGACAACACGCGTATGACCGCCACGGAAGTGGCTGAACGGCACGAGGAGAAGATGCTCATGCTCGGCCCCGTGCTGGAGCGACTGCATAACGAGTTACTTGATCCGCTTGTCTCGTCTACCTTCGATAAGATGCTTGCGGGTGGGTTGGTTCCACCTCCACCCCCAGAACTGCACGGTCAGGCAATCAACGTCGAGCTGGTCAGCATGCTGGCACAGGCTCAGCGTGCGATTGCTACTAACGGCGTGGATCGTTTCGTCGGCAACCTTGGGCAGATCGCGCAGTATAAGCCCGACATCCTGGACAAGTTCGATTCTGACAAATGGGCGGACAGGTACAGCGACATGCTGGGCGTTGACCCCGAGATCATCGTCGCGAGTGAGCAGGTCGCACTGATTCGCCACCAACGGGCGCAGGCGCAGGCGCAAGCCGCGAAGGCGCAACAAATGCAGGTCGCTGCGGACAGCGCGGCAAAGCTGGGCAACACGCCAGCGCCAGCACCAACCAATGCACTTGGCAGCGTCATGGATCAATTCAGCGGATACGCTTAATTCAAAGGAGATAGATATGGGATTGCAATTCGGTAGTACACAAGGTGGTCTAAGACTTAAACCAGACGGGTACGAAAGCCCCCGGCGGGTACGCGCTTTACTAGGAGGCGGATATGCCATTTCCAATATTTGACGACCGCAACGATTACACGCCTATTAACGATATGGTCGTGGTTGTACCGAACGACACGGTTGATTTACAGTGGGGCGGTAAAGCGAGTGCTTGCCGTGCGGTTATTTTCAACGCAGCGGGCGCCGTTAAGTTCGATACGGCAGGCGGCACGACCATCACGCTGGCGATTAGCGCAAGCTGGTTCGGTGTCCAGTACATCCGCGTCAAGCGGGTCTACGCCACGGGTACGACCATCGTGGCGGGCAACATCATCGCTTGTTACTAGGAGAAACAGCATGGCACTTATCAGCATGAAGAGAGAAAGTAGTGACGGCATGGATTACGCGTCGTACATGCCGGGGAAATACCCTGGCGGTCTGTGCCTCTATATCGACGAGGAGCAATGCAAAGCGTTAGGCTTAACAACGTCGATCAAGCCCGGTACTGAGGTAAGCATTCAGGCAAAGGGTATTGTTACTAGCTCCACTGAATCGGTCGAGTCTGACGGTGACGACAAGGGCAACGATGTCAGCTTATCGGTGCAGATCACCGACATGAGCCTGAAGGTCATGGGCAAGGTTCGCGACGCTGCTGGCGAATTGTACGGGGCATAGTTGCCTTACCCCGACAGCCTTGTAATACGCTACCCGACATGAGTGACCACGACCCTTTTGATTTAACAATCCAGACGGATAAGCGTCAGACCGCAGACGAGCAGGCGCGTAATGCGCAACGCGTCGAGCGAGACGACATTATCTGGCTAATGTCAGGTAAGCGAGGCCGGCGGGTGGCACACCGGATGTTGGATCGCGCCGGCGTATGGCGGCTGAGTTTCAGCACCAACGCGCTGCAAATGGCCTTCAACGAGGGTATGCGCAACGAGGGCCTAGCCCTTACCGCGCAGATTATGGCGAGTTGCCCCGCGCAGTACGCCGAAATGATAACGGAGAATCAAAATGACTGACCAGATTGCAGACACCGGGAACATACAAACTACTGGCGACGCGACACCCGCACCGACTGCTGCGCTTTTTGGCGCTGAGATAGCCGGTGCAGAGCAACAGGCGGCCGACGGACAAGCCCCTGCTGATGCGCAAGCGGACGCAGGCATAACCGAAGCAGACGCGGCAGCGGAGGGCGTAAAGCCCAACGGCGCACCGGAGTCATACGATTTCAAAGCACCCGAGGGTGTCGTCTTTGATGACGCTGTAATTGGTGAGTTTTCGACCGTTGCCAAGGAGCTGGGGCTATCGCAGGACGCCGCGCAAAAGATCGTTGAAAGGCTCACCCCGAAACTGGCCGAACGCACCGCTCACGCGCAAGCCGAAGCAGTTACTAAGTACCGCGCTGAACTGGTTAGCCAGGTAAAGGCGGACAAGGAAATCGGTGGCGACAAGTTGAACGAGAAACTCGCGGTAGCGGACAAGGCACTTAGTGCATTTGGCACACCCGAGCTGCGCACGTTGTTGAACACGTCGGGACTGGGCGATCACCCCGAGATCATCCGGGCGTTCTATCGCGCAGGCGTGGCGATTTCGGAAGACAAGTTCGTGCCTGGCGGTACCAAGCCTAGCAAGGCGGAACAGTCCGCAGCGTCACGGCTGTACGGTTAATCACTTTCAATTTAAGGAGTATCAAAATGGCAACACTCGCAGCTGGAGCATTAACACTCGCCGATTGGGCGAAGCGCATTGACCCCGATGGCCGCGTGCCGGTCGTGGCCGAATTGCTTTCTCAGTCTAATGAGATTCTGGAAGATGCGGTTTTCCAAGAGGGCAACTTGCCTACTGGCCACCGCGTCACGATCCGCACCGGATTACCCGCTGTTTACTGGCGCTCGTTGAACCAAGGTGTGCCGTCCAGTAAGTCCACGACCGTGCAGGTTGACGAGTCAGTCGGCATGCTGGAAGCCTATGCCCGCGTCGATAAAGACCTGGCAGAACTGAACGGCAATCTTGGCCAGTTCCGCCTGTCGGAAGACACCGCGTTCCTGGAGGCGATGAACCAGACACAAGCTAGCACCATGATCTACGGCAACCCGGCATCTGACGCGCGTCAGTACCTCGGTCTGGCACCCCGCTACGGCAGCATCTCGGGTGCGGGTAACGCGCAGAACATCCTCGATGCGGGCGGTTTATCCACCAATAACACCTCTATCTGGCTGGTGTTGTGGGGTGAAAACACCGTGTTTTGCACCTTCCCGAAGGCATCCAAAGCGGGTTTGCTGCACGAAGATATGGGCGCGCTGACCGTGTACGACACCGCCGGTAATCCATACCAGGCTTACCAGACTCACTACCAGTGGAAGAATGGTCTGGTCGTGAAGGATTGGCGCTATGTGGTGCGTATCTGCAACATCAACACGGCCAACCTGGTGGCGAACACTGCCGCTGCTGACCTGATTGCGCTGATGTCTCGCGCGTTGGATCGTATCCCTAACTTCGGCATGGGTCGTGGTGCGTTCTACATGAACCGCACCGTGTACTCGATCCTGCGCTTGCAGGCTTTGAGTAAATCGAACTACGCGATGAGTGTCGAAAAAGGCCTCAACCAGTTCGGTTCACCGCAAAGCTGGATGAGCTTCGAGGGTGTGCCGCTGCGTCGCGTTGACCAGTTGCTGAATACCGAGGCAAGAGTTGTCTAATTGAACTACCCGCCTTCGGGCGGGTAACCACAAAGGAGAATCACCATGATCGCAGACGCAAACCTGGCACTGTCAGGCTCTATCCTCGGTAACGCCACCACCGGTCAGGCAGTCACCGGTACGAACGTGACTGTCTTATCCACTAATACCATCGACTTACTGGCTAACCGCGACATCGCGGAAGGTCAAGGGCTGTTCGCTCGCATGCAAGTGCTGGCCGCATTCGTCGGTGCTACCTCCGTGGAAATGCAGGTTATCACCTCCGCAGCAGCGGCACTGACGACCCCGAACGTAATCGGCACAACAGGCGCTATCCCTCTGGCATCACTTGTAGCTGGTTCGCGATTCGCGGCTGCACTCACGCCGAAGTTGGCCTCAGTAGGCCAGCGCTACCTTGGTGTGCAGTACGTGATTATCGGCGCCGGTACCGCTGGTACGGTGTACACCGACATCGGGCTGGAGATTCAAGACGGCCAGAAGATGTACCCATCGGGTTACGCAGTACTGTAATAACCATCCCTCGCCTTCGGGCGAGGCCTCATTCGTTTAGGAGATTCAAATGGCGCAATACCGTGTACTCAAAGATTCTTTTATTGGCAACTCGTTGGTTAAGGAGGGCGACGTCGTGGACTACGACGGTACGCCTGGCGATAACCTCGAACCCGTTGACAAGGCCGCGAAGGCCGCCGCGAAAATCGCTGCGCAAGGCGAAGCGGATGCTCAGGCCGCCGCTGCACTGGTTTAGTTTCCTCCCTCGCGTTTAACCGCGCGATTTAAAAAGGGGGGCACATTTTGCTCCCCTTTCTTTTTAACTGGAGTACGTTATGGCTTCCGATGCGGACGTTTGCAACCTAGCACTGAGTTACCTGGGCGACGTCGCCAACGTAACCAGCATCGCGCCACCTGATGGTAGCGCGCAAGCCGCGCTGTGCTCACGCTTCTACCCGATTGCCCGCGATCAGTTGCTTGAATTGCACCAGTGGGGCTTCGCCACGACCCGTGTTGCACTGGCGCAGATCGCCAACCCGACTACGTCGTGGGCTTGCGCCTATGCTGGCCCAACTGATGTACTCAATTATCTGGAAGTGATTGACCCGCTCGCGGCTGACCCGCTCGCGGCTGACGACTACGCGGTCGGCATACCGCTGGCGAATACGATGTTCGGCGTAGTTGGATCGAACGTGGCGGTAGCTTCCGCGCAGCCCTTCGTTGTGGAGAAAGCATCCGACGGCAGCGATATGGTGCTGACTAACCAACCGAATGCTGTACTGCGCTACTCCGCTGCGATCGCAGACAGCACGAAGTTCTCACCGCTATTCACTGAAGCGCTATGCCGATTGCTGGCCGCTAAGCTCGCGGGGCCTTTGTTGAAAGGCGCAGACGGGCGAGCTGAAGGTGCGGCGCAGTTGAAGTTCTTTCAGGCGGCACTTGAGAGAGCAGTGGAGTCCGACGCGAATCAGCGCAAGCTGAACGTGAAGCACACCCCCTCATGGATTGCGAACCGATAACATGGCAATCCGCATACTTGACCACGCATTTTCCGCCGGTGAGCTAACCCCTGAACTGTTTGGGCGCGTGGACTTTGCCAAGTTCAGCGAGGGGTTAGCACTTTGCCGCAATTTCATCCCGCTACCGCACGGCCCAGTGGATAGCCGCCCAGGTACTGAATTTGTGCTAGAGGTGAAAAACTCCGCATCGGCAACACGGCTAATCCCGTTCAGCTTCAATAACGTACAGACCTTCGCTATCGAGGTGGGGGCAGGGTACTTCCGCTTCCACACGCAGGCCGCGACGTTGATGCTCAGTGCGGTGCCGTACGAGATAGCGAACGGCTACGCGGCCGCTGACCTGCCGGATATTCATTACGTGCAGTCCGCTGACGTAATGACGCTGGTGCATCCTAACTATCCAGTCATGGAGCTGCGTCGTCTCGGGGCGCTGAGCTGGACGTTTACCGCGCCGAGTTTCAACCCGCCGACGAACTGCCCGACATCCCCTGTGGCGACACCAACGCTCACCGGTGCAGTGTCGTACAGTTATTACGTGTCGTCGGTTAACGCGGGCAACCTGCAAGAGTCTATCGCGACGGCAGCGGCCACTTGCACGAACGATCTGACCGTCGCGGGGCACGTCAACACGATCACCTGGACGGCACCAGCTGGCGCAGCACCGGTGCGTTATAACGTGTACAAGCTAAGCAATGGCATCCTCGGCTACATCGGGCAAGCCGGTGGGCTGTCCTTCGTGGATAACAACATCACGGCGGACGTTTCAAAAACTCCGCCGATATTCGATGCGGTATTCGCAGCGGTTGGAGATTACCCCTCGGCGGTCAGTTATTTTGAGCAGCGCCGGGTGTTCGGCGGCACGAAAAATGCACCGCAAAACTTGTGGTTCACCCGTTCAGGTACGGAGTCGGATATGTCCTACTCGATACCGGTACGCGACGATAACCGCATCGCCTTCCGCATCGCGGCGCGCGAAGCCAGCGCGGTAAAGCACATCATCCCGGCAGCGGAAATGCTGCTACTCACGGCAAGTTGTGAGTGGCGTGTCGCCTCCGTTGGTAGCGGTGCGCTCACCCCGACGACTGTAAGTGTCAAGCCGCAATCGTATAACGGCTCGAACAACGTCACGCCGGTAGTGGTGAATAACCGCGTGTTGTACATCTCCGCCCGTGGCGGTCACGTCCGCGAGATGTCCTACAGTTGGCAAGCGAACGGGTATATCGCAGCGGATATCAGCCTGTTGGCCCCGCATCTATTCGACTATAAGCAGATTGTTGATATGGCTTACTGTCGCGGACCGGTGCCTATTCTGTGGTGCGTGTCGTCCACCGGTCAGCTACTCGGTATGACCTACGTGGCTGAGCAACAGATCGCGGCGTGGCACCAGCATGACACGGGCAATGGTGACGTGTTTGAAGCGGTGTGCGTCATCACGGAGAACGACGAGGACATGCTGTACTGCGTCGTTCGGCGCACCATCGGTGGCGTGCAGAAACGTTACGTCGAACGGTTACATACCCGCAATTTCACCACGCTGGTGGATGCGTTCTTTGTGGACTGTGGGGCAACCTACGTCGGCGCGCCCGCCACTACGGTGAGCGGCCTCACCTGGCTCGAAGGGCGTACGGTGAGCATCCTTGCTGACGGTGCGGTATTCCCGCAGCAGGTCGTCACCGGCGGGGCTATTACAATCAGCCAGCCTGCCAGCAAGATCACCGTCGGTCTCCCTATCCAGGCGGATATCCAGACCATGCCGGTGGCCGCACAGGTCGATCCTGCCATGGCGCAGGGGCGCACCAAGAACGTCAACAAAGTATGGCTGCGCTTGAATACTTCCAGCGGATTGCAGGCGGGTCCCAGCTTCGCCAGCCTTGTGCCATACAAACAGCGGACGAACGAGCCTTACGGTGTTGCGCCACGCATGGTGAACGACGAGGTCGAGATGGTATTGCTCGGCAATATTGGCACCAGCGGGCAGATATGCGTCAGGCAGGACGATCCCTTACCGCTGGATATTGCCAGCATCACATTAGAAGTTTCACTAGGCGGGGGTTAAGATGAGCGGAGCAATGGCAATGAGCGCGGGCGTGTCCGCGATGGGCGCGATGAATCAAGCCAACGCGCAGAAGGCGACACTCGGTTACGAGGCGGCTGTCGCGGATAACAATGCGAAGGTGGCGGAGTACCAGGCACAACAGGCGCTGGCAATCGGTGCGCAACAGGAGCAGACCTCCCGGCTCAAGACGGCGCAAGTATTCGGCGCACAGCGCGCCTCACTGGCGGCGAACGGCATTGATCTCGGGCAAGGCTCGGCGACTGACATCCTCACCACGACGGTGCATACGGGTGAAGTGGACGCGCTCACGATCCGTGACAACGCTGCGCGCCAGGCATGGGCGAATCGTGTACAGGCGCAGAACGACACCAGCAACGCGGCGGCCACCCGCGCATCGGCCAGTGCGATCAGCCCGACGATGGCAGGCCTTACCTCGTTGATGGGTAGTGCATCCAGCTTTGCGGCAGCGAACTACAAGAAAACAGCAGCAACTAAAGGAGCATAACCGTGCCGATCGTCCCGACGTATGACATCCCACAAGTAACTCCTGGCGCGCTTCCTGCTGCCCGCCAGACCACACCAGACCGTCTCATGGCCGCCAACTCAATAGGAGCTGAACAACTGGTCAAGATGGGCGCGGCGGGACAGCAACTCGGTAACACGTTCAACGACATTGACGTCGCGCACCAGATACAGGTTAACGAGAACAAGGCGAAGGACGCGGACACGGCCTACATGACGGGCGCGAATGCGATACTACATGGCACACCGGACAGCAAGGGCAACCCCTCCCCGGGTGCGTACCTGACGAAGATGGGCGGCGATGCGGTAGATTCGTTTGACGCAACGACGAAAGCATTGAGCGACTTTAAACAGCAGTTGCTCGACGGACTGGATAACGACGCGCAGCGGCAAGCGGCAAAGCACGTACTCGAAACGCGGTATGAGGCCTTCGCGACGAAAGCCGCCGAGCATAAGGACCAGCAACTCAAGGTGTACGGTATCGCATCGGCCACCTCGCGCGCCGATGCAGCGAGCGACTTGGCAAAGACTTTGTATAACCCGATCACCGATAGGCCGGTGTTGGCCTATGACCCCACTAATCCCGAGGCGAATACACCCTACCAGCAGAACCTGCAAACGGCGAAGGTCGAAGCGAACCACATCGTCGATCTTCGGTATGGTGTCAATGCCGCGCCCGACGTACGCGCCCAGATGGTCAAGGCTCAAATGGAGAAAGTTTACGTCGGGATCATCGGCCATTTGTACGAGTCGGGCAAAGCTGGCGACGGCAGCACGCAGATCGCGAAGGGCTACTTCGACCAGGTGAAAAGCGAGTTGAGCCCAGCGGTGCGCGACGATATTCAAGGCAAGCTCCACGCAGCGGCCACACAAGATCGCGTGCTGACATATTCAGACCAGATATTCGATACGGTACGTGGCGAGAAAGCGCAGATGTCGCAAGTGCGCAAAGATTTCGAGGCGGGCAAGCTAGACGGCAAGGAGCGCGAACTGATTGAGGCGCGCATCGAGCATCGCGCCGCTAAACAGCGCATGGACGACAACGAGAACACCGCCAGCGTCATCGGTCAAGCGCAGGACTTCCTTATCAACCACCCCGGCAAGTCTGTCACGGATATGCCAAAGAACCTCTACGCCGGAGCTATGCGCACAGGCAGTCTCGCCTCGTTAGACAGCTTCGCGAAACGCGGCATGGGCAATCAGGACGACCCAGTGCTGTTCATGGATCTGCACGACAAAGCGGCGAAAGGCGGGCTGACGCAGCTCGATATTATGAACTCCAGGGGCAAGGTGTCGGATAGTCATTTTGATGACTTGATGAAAACGTACAACGGGATTAGCAAGCAGGATGGCGCGCGTTTACGAGCGGACAGCATGATTAACAAAGCGCTGCAAACACAGGATGTATTAAGTCTTGTTAAGGCCGCGAAGATCGACACCACACCGAAAGAAGGTAGCCCCGCTGCTCAGGACTATGCGCTGTTCACCTCGAACGTCAGAGACGCGCTGCTCGAAGCCCAGAAAAACAACCCAAAATTCCAGCAGGAAGACTTGAACAAGATTGTTCGCGGCATGGTGAAGGATCAAGTGTTGTCTGGCACGGGTCTCGGTGGGTTCTTTATGACGAAGAAAAAACTATATCAGATGACGCCGGAAGAGCGTGCGAAAGGTTTCGAGATACCAAAGACTGACCGTGAGGAAATGACTACCGAGTTTCGCAAGCGAGGCATTAAAGAGACAGAACAAAATTACCAGTATTGGTACATGAAAGCGAACGGGGGTGTTAAGTGAGTGCATACGGCGAATTGATGGACAGCGATAAAGGCATTGAAAAATCGACAGAAATGTCGGGCATGTACGGTAGCTTGATGGACGATGAGGTTGAAGTGAGCCGTAAGCGCGCCGCCTTAGCTGTTGCATTCTCGTCTTCAAATAATTCCGAGCAAGCTGCCTGGCATGCCGACGTGGCGAAGAAGTACCAGACCACGCCCGAGGTGGTCGCGCAGTTCCCTGACCAGTTCAAGGAGGACATGGCAAGACAGAATGCCGACGACCTGTTCAAACAGTTCCCGAAGCTACGCGACCACATCGCAGAGTACCCGCAACGCGCAGCGGTGAGCAAGGACGATCTGCACAATCTGTCGGGTATCGAGCGCACTTTCGCCCAGAGTGCGGCGCGTCAAGTGGCGGGTCCTTTCCGCGCGCTGGCGGCGGGTGTGCTGACCGACTTTAATGCGGCGGCGTGGGGGACGGCTGAGACGGGCGCGGGGCTGGTCGGTGCAGATGCCGCGAAGGCGTACTTCAGCGGGCTGCGTAAGGGTCAGGAGGCAATGGGTAAGGCGATACAGGGCGACTACGGCTCTGATGGTTTTACCGAGGGCGGCATGGCCAGCGGCTTCCGTTCGCTGGGCGCGACGATCCCAGGGCTAGCTGCGGCGGTAGCGACGGGCATTCCACAGTTCGCGCTCGGTATGGGCGCAGGCGTGGCGGGCGGTCAGGCGATGGGTAAGGCTCACGATGCGGGTGCATCATCAGCACGGGCGCTTACCTACGGTATCGAGGACGCGGGTGCGGAGTACCTGACCGAGATGTTGCCGATGGGGCTGTTGCTGAAAGACATTAAGGCGGGATCATCCTTTACGAAGTTAATAGGCCACCAGATGGCGACCGAAGTGCCGGGTGAAGTTGCCGCGACCGCGTGGCAGAACGCGAACGAATGGCTGAACCTGCACCCTGAAAAGTCAATGGGCGATTACGTCAAGGAGCTGGGACCGGATGAAGGCCAGACGATCATCGCCACGGTAGTGCAGACCCTCGCGACGGGCGGCCTCGCGCACGGGGCGATGCGCCTACAACGTAGGGGTGACGAGAAACAAGCCAAAGTCGAACAGGCTGTTCAGGACTTCGCCACGCTGCAAACGGCAAGCGAACACGCGAAGTCCAGCCAGACGCGTGACCTCGCGCCCGATGACTTCAAACAGTTCGTGAACAGTGTGACCGAAGACGGCCACCTGGCGAACGTATACGTCAACGGCGAAGTGTTCGCACAGTCAATGCAGGCCGCCGGTGTCGGCATGGAAGAACTGCAAAAGACCATGCCCGAAGTGGCAAGTCAGCTACAAGAAGCAATCCAGACACAAGGAGACGTTAACATCTCGACCGCTGACTACCTGACGCACATCGCAGCGGGCAAGCTGGGCGATACGTTGCTGCAACACCTGAAGGTTGAGCCGGACGGCATGACGAAAGCCGAAGCGGATGCGCAGCAACAGACGCAAGCGCAGGACATGGCCGACGAGGCAGGCAAGGAGATCAAAGAAATTAGCGAACGCGCGGCCTTCGATAACTCGAAGAAAGCGGTGTACGACCAGGTACTCGCTCAGCACAACGAGGCGGGGCGCTTCTCGCCTGAAGCGAACAAGGTCAACGCGAAAATATACAGCGAGATGATCGGCACGCTGGCGCAGGATCACGGCATCACGCCGGAAGAATTCCATGCGCAGCACGGGCAGACGCTTGTCGGTGCGGGGAGTGGTGTATTTGAACAGGAAAGCACTGAACGCGTGTCCGACAGCATGGATCGCCCAGCAATGACTAGTATCGGCGATTTCAACCCGCACGATGCGGACATCCTGCACCAGGCGTACAATGCGAATAAAGGAGAAGACCATGCCTACACGCACGACTTATTCGGAAATCCGCTACCCGGTGATGAAGGAGGGATTAGTACTGGGCGGGGGCGTACCCGATCAGCCAAGCCCGCCGTATCTGGTGACCCCAAAAGTGGAACCTACGCCACCAAAACCAAACTCGTTCAAGAAGGCACGCGTACCCTCGGCGCGGCCAAAGTAACCACGCCCGAAGAAGCGGCACACGCCACCGCCTATTTGGGTAAAGGTACGGTTGAGCGTTTTGACGCGCTCGTCACAGATAAAAACGGTAAGCCCCTCGCCGTAGTTGGCGGCTTTAAGGGGGACATCGCCTCAGCGCAGATATACCCGTCTACCGTTCTGGGTGAAGCGTTTCGCGTCGAAGGCGCGGCGAATATCTGGTTTTCGCACAACCACCCTGGTGGCACAAACGAACTTTCTGATGCCGATCACCGTTTAAATCAAGCCTTAAGCGAAGCATTTAAGGGTAGTGGCATAGCGCCACGTGGAATGTTAGCTATCGCCAGCGCTAAAGGCGGCAAGCAAAGATGGGGACATAGCGATGATCTCTCGGGAGGCATTAACGAAACCGGTGTTACCCATAACGTGCCATTTATGGAGCGCCAGTTCACCGACACGGGTACGCTCGGTGAAGCCATAAGTTCCCCAGCGTTGGCGAAGGTTGCTGCCGATAAAATATCAAACGGAGAATCTGGGGTGTTGCTGCTTAATTCCCAGAATGAGCCGGTCGGTTTTATCCCGGTTGAGGCTGGAGATACCCTTCCGCTGCGCGTGCCTGGCAGCGGTCGGATGGACGCACTCTATCGGGGTATATCTATGGCGAACGGCCACCGCTCGATGATTGTAGCGCACGGCGACTATAGCCGTGAGCAGATTGATAACCTCGCGGGGTTTCTGAATAGCACCGGAGCTCGGGTACTGGATATTTTTGAGACGCGCCCAAACGGGGCGGTCGTAGCATGGGCTGAAGGGTACAACCGTTTCGACGGTAGCACCTTTGAGCAACAATCTCGTGGCTTCTACGTCCCTGACTCACGCACCATCGGCCTGCTAAAAAACGCTGACCTCTCGACGTATATCCACGAGACCGGCCACTGGGCGCTGGACACCTACGCGAAGATTGCATCGCAGCCTGACGCGCCCGTCAAGATGCAAGACGACATGACCAAGTTGCTGAACTGGTTCGGGGTCGAGTCGCTGGAGAAGTGGAACAGCATGACGCTGGAAGAGCAACGCCCGCACCACGAGCAGCTGGCGCGAGGCTTCGAGGCATACTTCATGGAGGGCAAAGCGCCAAGCCTTGAGTTGCAACCGGCGTTCAGCCGAATCAAGTCGTGGATGATGAGTATCTACAAGACACTGCGCGGCCTGAACGTAGAACTGACCCCCGAAGTGCGCACTGTATTCGACCGCATGCTGGCAAGCGAGGACGCGATCAAGGAGGCCGAAGCGGCACGCGGTTACTTCATGCCCGAGACGAAGCCCGCTGGCGTGTCTGACACGGCATGGCAGGAGCTGAAAGACTTGCACGAAGCCGCCACCTCGGAGGCCACCGACGAGATGCAGGCACGCAGCCTGCGCGATATGAAGTGGGGCAGTAACGCGAAATCGAAGATGATCCGCAAGCTGCAACGCGAGGCAGACGCACAGCGTGCCGTGATCCGCGAAGCGGTTGAGAAGGAAGTATCGGCCATGCCGATCTATCGTGCGGAGACATGGCTGCGCAAGGGCGAGACGACCACGCTGGATGGTGAGGTCATCAAGCTGGAAGCCGATGCGGTGAAGGGCGCGAAGTTCAATAAGGAAGACATCGCGCAGATGTACCCCGAGACGATGAACGCGAGACCTAACCTCGACGCGCTGAAGGGCCTGGTATCGCCGTCCGGTATGTCGCCCGACATGATAGCCGACGTGTTCGGCTTCTCATCCGGTGACGCGTTGGTGCGTGACCTGCTGGAGATGGAGCCGCGCGAGTCAGTAATTGAGGTTATGACCGATCAGCGCATGCTGGAAGAACACGGCGACCTCATCGACGCGCGTGCAATTGAGCAGGCTGCGAACGAAGCGATCCACAACGAGCTGCGCGCCAAGTTCATGGCAACCGGCCTGAAGATGTTGAGCCGGTCGCCTATCTCCGCCCGCACGATCCAGAAAGGCGCGAAGGAAGCCGCCGACGTGGCAGTAGCTGCCAAGGTGGTGCGCAACCTCAAGCCGAAGCAGTACGAGGCCGCAGAGGCCAAAGCGAACCGCGAAGCGCTTAAGCTGGTGGCAACTGACCCAGCGGGTGCGGTACGCGCCCAGCGTTCCGCTGTGCTGAACAACGCCCTGGTGAAGTCCACCAATGAGGCGTTGACGGACGTGCAGAAGCTGGTCGAGTACGGTAAGCGACTGGAGACAAACGCAGCGCAAAAGAATATGCGCGGCGAGATGCTAGCGCAGATGAACGCCTTGCTTGGGCGTTTTGACTTACGCACCAGCGTCACGCAACCCGAGGCGAATCGCAAGCCTATCGGGCAGTGGGTACAGGAAGAAGCCGACCGGCTATCTGCCGTCACGCCTGAAATACCTGAATGGGTGGCTAACGAATCCTACCGCACCCACTACCGTGAACTGACCGTCGGTCAGGTGCGTGATCTGCGCGACACGCTCAAACAACTGGAATTCCTCGCCCGTCGTGAGCATAGGCAATACGCTGCAATCCGTGCGATGGACTTTGCCGACGAGCGTGGCGAGGTACTGGCCGAGATTCGCAAGCACTGGCCGGATGACTTCGATGAGGCTGGCGACGTGTTGGGTATTGAGCCGAAGTTCGCGCCGAAGTTTGCCGACGCGGTGAGCAAGCTGGGCGATAAGTTCGCTGGCGAATTCCTGAGTCCTGAAACGATTATCACGATCCTCGGTGGTGGCAAGTTCTCCACGGTGAACGAGTCGTTATTCGGGCGTATCTCGAAGCGTGCAGACTGGAAGGCGACAAAACTCGGTGAGCTATACCGGGAGCTGAAGCCGTATTATGCGAAGTACAACCTGCAAGAGAAGGTTGAATTCGCCCGTAAGGACATCGGCACGGCGAAGATCGGCCTCGCCATTACCCGTGAAAAAGCGATGGGCGTGGCGCTACTGCACGGTCACGTCGAAGGGCGTGAGCGCTTGCGCAACTACGGATGGGGTGATCAGCAACAACTTGCCATCGTCAACTTGCTCGAAGATCGTGACCTCGATCTGGTGGCGAAGATGTGGCAGATTCAGGACGAGATGATCTGGCCTGAGCTGGAAGCCCTGAACAAGCGCACACGCGGCAAGTCACCCCCGAAAGTCGAGGCAGTACCGTTCACCACGGCCAGCGGTCGTACCATGCAGGGCGGTTACTCTCGCCTGAAGTACGACGGTGATCTGGACGAGGTGGCATTCAACCACGACCGTCTCGATGGCATCAAGGCGCTGGTTGGGGGCACGTTCGGAAAGTCAGCGAAGACGAACCAAGGCACTAGCACCGAGCGTAAGCAGGATGTCACCCAGCGCCCGCGCCTTGATCTCGGTGTGTTCGCCAGCGCGTTGAACGAGTCGGTGCATGATCTGGCCTACCGTGAGGCGGTGGCCGACACGATGCGGATGCTGCGCGACAAGGGCATCATGGCGGCCACTAAGCGGGTGGTCGGTAACGAAGGCTACCGCGCCCTGGTGAACCGCGTGGAAGAGGTGGCAACCCCACCGATGAACCCTTCGGGATTCGTGGAACGCGCCATTGGGATCGCACGTAAAAACACGGTTATCAATCTGATGTCCGGTGTGAAAACTGCGCTGCAAAACTTCACAGGGCTTACCCCCGCGCTGGCAGAACTAAACGGCGGTACGTTCGGCTCTGAGCTGGCGAAGTTTTACGGCTCGAAGATGATGGAGCGATATCAGTTTTGCATGGATCAGTCCGAGTTTATGCGCAACCGGTTTACCAGCTTCGACCGTGACCTACAGAAAGAATCAGGGCGCATGACGCTGAACGGTAGCTACATGCCCGACACCAGTACCTTCCTCGCGCTGATGGGCTTTATTGATAAGGGTGTCAGCGTGCCAGTGTGGAACACGGCATTCAAGCAGGGCATGGAGCGCTTCGAGAACGATGCAGGCAAGGCCGTTGACTATGCGGATCATGTCGTCCGCCAGACACAGGGTAGTGGCCGCGAGGCGGATCTGGCACAGGTTATGTCTGGTCATGGTGGCTGGGGGATGCTGAAAAAAGCCTTCACCATGTTCTATTCCTATTTCAACAGCCAGCTCGGCCTGCTGGTCAAGCACGGCGTTATCGCCAAGCTGGAAGCCAAACAGAATCCGCAACTTGCGACGGCACGCTATGCCGCGAAGTTTATCGCTATCGTGGTTCTGCCCACCATCTTGACCGAGTTACTGATGCACGGCACTGGTCCCGATGGCGAAGACGATGATCAAATGATGATGCGGTACGCCACAGCCTTTGTGAAGTACGGCGCGGGCTTCTTCCCTTTCGTCCGCGATATCGTGCCAGGTGTATGGACGAAGGTCGTGAACCCGAACGGTCATTACTTCGGCGTGAAGATCAGCCCTATTGACTCGGCTGGTGAAGGTATCGTCGAGGGCGTGAAGTCGCTCAAGGATGTTGCGACGGGCGAGAACGACGAGAAGGATACCAAGCACCTCATCATGGCTGCGGGTTACACCTTCGGATTGCCTGGCAAGTTAGTGGCCGATACGGTGGACGGGACGCGCGCATGGCTGTCTGGAGATGCTGGGCCGCAAGCCGTCGTGTTGGGGCCTCCAAAGAAATAGGTTGCCTTACTTGCGCCGAGCTGACGGACAATTCGGCGCAACTACCTAAGAGGTTCTAAATGGCTATCACGTCCGCAGCAACGCGCAAGGCAGGCCCCTATATTTGCAACGGCGTGACCGTTGCTTTTCCGTTTAACTTCAAGATATTTACCGCAGCGGATCTGGTTGTCACACAGACCGATACTACGGGCGTTGAGTCGAATGTCACGTCTGGGTTTACCGTGGCGTTAAACGCGAACCAGGACGCGAATCCGGGCGGTACGCTAACGATGACCGTAGCGCCGGTGGTAGGTTTGCTCATTACCTTGACCAGTCAGGTCGCCAACACGCAGCCGATGGTACTGACCAATAACGGGGGCTTCTTCGCTACTGTGCTGAACGATATGGCTGACCGTTGCGTCATGCTGGTGCAGCAAGTAACCGAGAAACTTAACCGAACGCTCTCCTTCCCTGTTTCCGACGCGTCGGTTGGCGCTCAACTCCCCGGGTCCGCGGCAAGGGCAAACACGGTGCTGGCATTTGACGCATCAGGTGCGCCACTGGCTGGCCCGTCTATTGTGAGTGTCGGGACTGTCGCCGGTAACGTAGCGAGCATCATCACTACGGCGGCTAATATCGGCAGCGTCAACACAACTGCCGCGAATATCGGGAACGTGAACGCAGTCGCCGGAAGTATCGCGAATGTAAACGCGGTTGCTGGAAATGCTGCGAATATCAATGCGGCGGTCGCCAATTCAGCAAACATCAACGCAGCACCGGCGGCGGCGGCACTTGCGCAGGCTGAAGCGGTTATCACCACATCGGATCGTATTGCGGTAGAAGCCGCGATTGCGGGGGCGGGAGGTGGAGTCGTCTCGAATGCAAATTCGGTGCTTTATATGCCTGCAGGTACAGGTGCTATAGCCAGAACCGCACAGGAAAAGCATCGGGAGACTGTTAGTGTTACCGATTTTGGTGCGGTTGGGAACGGAATTGTAGATGATACTGTGGCGGTACAGGCGGCAATTAATACAGGTAAGGCGGTGCGCGTCATTGGTACATGTAAAGTAAACAACTTAACCATGTCTACAGTTGGTCAAATAATTTTCGCTAATGGCGATGGAGTTTTAGTAAAGGGGGCGAGCGGTCCTATAATTACAATCACAGGCGATAATTGCCAGATTGATGTTGTATGCAGAGGTGAGTCGTCAACCCCAGCATTTACTGGTGACAATATCGTTATTAACTCAAATAATGTGCACGTAAAAAAGGACAGCTATTGGGCGTTTGGTCGTGCTGTTAAGTGTATAGGCAGTCATTGCATTATTCATGCAGGACTGTATCAAACGGCAGACGCAACTGCAACTGGTTACGACATAGAGTTGGGCGTATCGGGAATAGCTACGCTATACCATGAGGTAAAAGGTGCATATTCATCACAACATACTGGTGGGATTCTGCTTATAGATACTGGGGTCGCAACAATTAGTGGCGGTCAAATCGGGAAGCTGACTATCGCTTCAGGTACAAATCCAGCGGGGATTGGTGGCCCTCGTGTGCGTGGGGTGCGAATTACAGGTGATGTGTCCGTTGGTGTGTCGAATACGCTATTTGCAAATAATATGTTTTCAAACATAAATATCGCTTTTTTACTTGGCTCTTCTAGTTGCTCGCTCGATGCTTCAAATAATACGTCTGCGGTTATATCGATTACAAATTCGGGAAATGTTAATAACTATATCGCGCGGGAAGTTTCTTCTGGTGGATCGTCTAAATTCAAACAAGGTCATGACTCATCGTTAGACGTTGTAACAACGGATTACGCAACAGGAGACAAAATCTTCCCGGGGAACGTAACGCAGGGATTAGGTAAAGCCTACAAAATGCAGAATGCGGCGGGGGTAGTTGTGGGGTCTGCGGCAATGTCTGGCGATAATTTAACAATAGCTGCGCTGGGTGCGACAAACGGCTTGTCAGTCGCTACAGCTGGCGGCAGTCTTTACGCATACGCAGGCGGCGCAGGAACTTTTTACTTGGGTTCAGCAGGGGCATACAGGGTAACGATTGACACAAACGGATATTTAAAACCGTTTGTAGATAATACCTATGATCTTGGAACGGCAGCAATGCGCTGGCGTACTGTTTATGCTGGAACTGGCACGATTAATACTTCAGACGAGCGCGTAAAACAGCAGTGGTCTATAGATGTTGCACCTGAATTGAGAGCATGGGCGAGAGTTAACTTCGGAAAATTCAAGTTTAATGATGCTGTGGCGGGAAAAGGGGAAAAAGCACGGTGGCATTTCGGTTTAATCGCGCAACAAGTAAAAGCCGCATTCGAGGCTGAAGGGTTAGATGCTTTTGCCTATGGTCTCTTGTGTTATGACGAATGGGATGGGTCCGAGGCATTTGAGGATGAAAATGGCGTCACGCATGAGTCCGTTCAACCAGGTAATCGGTACGGAATTCGCTATGAAGAAGCGCTTGCCCTTGAGTGCGCATATTTAAGGAGTAGGTTATGAAGGTGATAATTTTTTCTCTTAGCCTAATCTTAGCTGTTTCGGGTTGCGGTGGCGCTAAACCTATCCAAGACGGGGCGAAAGTTCCGACACCGTGGCAGTGCATTGAAGCGCATAAACGAGGAGAAGTAAATTGTTAGACCCGCGCGTAGAAAAGATATTCCGCCAGGTGAAGGAAGAATTCAAGCACACGCCAGACGGCCCTGTAGATAACTGGGCGGTTCCTTCCGAGCATCACGCCATGCTTGCACAACTCGGAGTCATTAAGGATGACTGTGACGGATTCGCGTTGCGCTGCCGTGAACTACTCGACGGGTTGGCTGTAGATAACCGCCTGGTTATAGTCCGTGTTCGGTCGTTGCCTTTCCCGGTCAATGGTCACATGGTGTGCACGGTCGGCGGCTGGGTATTGGATAACCGATGCAGCAGTGTCATTTCGCGCGATCTGCTCGACTACGACTTTTTAATTCAGTCAGGCTTTCACGCTGGTGATGACTGGCACATGTGTGAAATTTAACCTAAACCGACTAGACAAAACGGAAAATTATGAACGCGCAGTCACTACTTAACTTAGGCCTTTCATTCGCCTTTCTAACCCTCGGCTGGTTAGCGCGTGAAATGTGGGTCGCAGTGAAGGAATTGAAATCTGACCTGGCGAAACTACGTGAAGAAATGCCAAAGAACTACGTGTCGAAAGGCGATTACCGGGAAGACATTCATGAGCTAAAGGAAATGCTGAATAAGATTTTCGACCGGATAGATAAAAAGGCGGACAAATGAAACTGAGCGAACACTTCATGGTGGAAGAATTCACCGCGTCACAGACAGCGGCACGACGCGGGATCGATAATTCTCCGACTATTTTTATTCTGGCGAATCTAACAAAACTCGCGGCAAAGATGGAAGAGGTGAGGGCTGCGATAGGGCGGCCGATTAGTATCTCATCTGGCTATCGTTGTCCTGATCTTAACGCCATGGTGGGCAGTAAGCCAACCAGCGCGCACACCAAAGGGCTGGCCTGCGACTTCCACGTGCACGGGCTGACACTGCTCGATGTAATTCACGCGATCCGTGAAGCGCACATTCAGTACGACCAGCTTATCCTTGAATACTACGACTCGGTAACGGGCGGAGGCTGGGTGCATATCGGTATCGCAGACACGATGCGAAATCAGCTTTTGACGATCAACTCATCCGGTACGTTTGCCGGTTTAAAGGTGGCCTAAGATGGATCCGATTACGCTTGCAATGTCCCTTGCCCAGTTCGTGCCGCAGATCGCGAAGTGGGTAACCGGTAGCGACAAGGCGGAACAGGTGGCGCAGAAGGCCATTGACATTGCGCAAACCGTGACTGGCAAACCATCTGGCGATGATGCGATTAAAGCGCTTCAGACTGACCCTGCGCTGGTGTTGCAGTACAGGCAGGCCGTACTTGCGCAAGAGGTATCGTTCCAGCAACTGGCCGTGCAGAACGCGAGCGAGATCAATCTTACAATGCGCGCGGAAGCTGCCACCGAACACTGGCCTACGTACTCCTGGCGTCCGTTCATCGGTTTTTGCTTTGGTGTACTGAGTCTGACCTCGGGCGGAACGGCAGCGGTAGCGTACCTGGGCGTAATGTTCTTCAAGGTTGACGCAGCGGTGCTGGCTCAATTGCCGCCAATGCTGGCCGCTGAAGCTGCCGTCATGGCGACCATCGCGCCGGTGTTGGGGATCGCGAGCTGGTATCGGGGCAAGATGCAGGCTGACCCGAGTATTTCGACGGTGAACCGTGGCTAGAGTAGGTCAGCTAGGTCAGATGCCTTCGGGTTGTAATAGATCATCAAAGTTTTCAGGTTCGTATGTCCGATCATTCTAGCCAAGGCCATCACGTCCAGCTTCTTCGCGAGCCGCGTGACGGCGGTGTGTCGCAGGTCATGGAACGTGAGGTCGTCCACCATAGCCTTCTCCCGCGCCGCGCGGTACTGGGCGTCGATCTGGCTGGCGCTGATGTTGAATACAGTGTCCGCGTCGCGAGGCATCGCCTCGATTATCCGCACAGCCGTGAGCGATAGCGGTACGTCACGCTTCGCTGCCCGCGTCTTACCAAAGCGCACCCGGCAGGACTTCGGCTCGATGTCGGACCACTCAAGCCTTGATATCTCACTCTCGCGCATGGCCGTCTCCAGGGCGAACTGCACGACGTACCCCAGTCGGCCATTTACCGTATCGGTTCCTTCGCCCAGCACGAACAGGAGGCGCTCCAGTTCATCATCGGTCGCGGTGCGGTCGCGCGGGTCTGGATCGTCAGGCCAGACGACACCCTTCATCGGGTGAACCGACAACCATTTCCACTCCTCGACCGCCCGCTTGCAGGCGTTCGACATCGTGTTGCGTTCGCGCAGCACTGAACCAGCGGATACCGAGATTAATCTGCGATCGCGCCACGCCGCAAAGTGCGTGGCGTTCAGGTCGCGCAGATGCACGGCAGCGATAGGGTCAGCGAGAAACCGATTGATGCGCAGCGTCTCCTCTCGAGCGCCGGATTTAGTCGGCGTTACCGTCTTCCTATAGTGAGTAAGCAGGTCACTGAAGGTTTTGTCGGGGGTTGATCCGTTCTTTCCTGCTACAATATCGCTCTCGACCTGTAGCGCCCATGTGGTGGCTGCGGCTTTTGTCGTGAACGTCGCCGACTTCGATATGCCCTTACGCCTCACCTCTGCTGTGTATGTACTCCCTCGCTTGCGGATCGTCGCCATTTTGTCGCACTCCTGTCGTAAATCTGTCGCACATAATAGTGTATTTTTGCGGGGGATGCAGGGATTAGGCGGGTGTTTGCGTACGACAAAAAAGCCACTTAAGGGCATTAAGTGGCTGATTCGTAAAGCGTTTTATACTAAATACTGGTGCCCAGAAGAGGACTCGAACCTCCACACCTTGCGGCACACGGACCTGAACCGTGCGCGTCTACCAATTCCGCCATCTGGGCAATGCATTTGCTGAAGGCGCGCAATTTAATAGTTAAAGGACT
>Ga0210034_1000549_pt1 | contig 39524 bp, 22 predicted proteins | sample CryGeymeta201505_FD_185466 | JGI IMG/M metagenome (GOLD analysis project Ga0210034, IMG submission 185466) | Groundwater microbial communities from Crystal Geyser aquifers in Utah, USA - Crystal Geyser metaG 2015-05 (SPAdes) (version 2) | ecosystem: Environmental > Aquatic > Deep subsurface >... | reverse complement strand
CGTTCTTCCTGTGCCGGATTTCGTTAAAGCCTGAACTTCTGATAGGGAAAAAGCAGCATTTTCTACTTTTTTGCTTAGGAAATAAAGTTTAACTAATTCACCTGTTCCCGAATAATTAGTCCCAGCCGTTGCCCCGACGGAAGCATCCACAAATGAAGTTCCTGCTTCATTTCTGAAGAATGAAATCGGATTAGTTCCCAAAAAGGTTCCGACCTGTGTTTTTTCGGGAACAAATGATACTGCAGACGTATCGAAATGCAGTTTAAAAGCAGTGGTATAAAGAGAATCAATCGGAGTTTGAGCACCAACTTGGACCGAAATGGAAATGGTATCTTGTAAAACAATGGCAGCATTTGTGTTTAAAGAAATATCGTAGGTTTTAGTTTCTTGGACGGCTTCCATTTCGTAAAGCGCTTTGACTTCGTCGTCGAGAAGCGCGCGGTTGTAGATGCGTATGTCGTCGAGGGAGCCTTTGAAATATTCTCCATTTGATGGTAATGCAATGGTCCCTATTCTCAATTTTTGGCCTGTGGTATTCAATGTTTTATCTGCAAAAGAATCTAAAACACCATTTACAAATAATTTTAGAACTGTTCCATCATACACACTTGTAACTTGATACCATTGAGACCTATTTAGATTTATGCTACCTGTTAAATCATTTGATTCTCCTACAAACGTTAATTGATTTGAATAAAAACCTAAGCTACGTCGTTGATTTGAAGATCTTGTTCCCCAACTTAAAAGATTTTGAAAACTGGTAGGGCTTATTGATGGCAATAATACCCATGTTGAAATTGTATGGGGTTGATTTGCTTCTGGAAGATTTGTTTGTTTTGTTGAGACATCAATAAAATCATTAATCCCATCAAATGAATACGCTTCCTCAGATTTTCCAAATCTGTCAATAGTCTTAGTTGGGCCAATGACTGTCCCATGAAATTCGTTACCACTTGCATCATCTGCATTTCCTTTAAATGGATAATAGGTCACCAAACCTTGTTCGTGCCAGAGTTTTTCAGACGGTTTTTCCAACATTGGTAAATAAATATTATCAATATAAATTACATTATCCTGTTCACGATTACCTGAAACAAAATCAGGGAAAATTGAAATCCCATTAAATTTTTCACCATTTGGAGGATTATTTTTAGATGAGAAATCAAAAGTTAGTTCTTCCCATTCATTAGTTTTGGTATTCGCTACCCTGATTTCACCTTCAGACCAATATGAAGATGTATGTAACTTTATACCCACATCGCTAATTACTGATTTCCAAATTAAAATTTTTACGAAATTATTATTTTCATTCAATAAAAAAGTACTATCTGCTATCCCTTCAACCCCAGCCCAAGATGCGCCTGATTTTAATGCAGTGAACTTTGCAACCCTATCAGAAGTATTTTTACCAAACTTATCGGGATTTGTAATTATTGCAAGTGAAGGATTCGAATCATTCTCAAATGTTTGCCAAGTCCAATTCACTCCATTTACACCAATTTCAAAGTCAAGTTTACTCACAACAATTTTATTTGCTGGTTTTTCTATTTCGTACAGCGCAGCAACTTCAGCATCGGAAAGCGCTCGGTTGTAGATGCGGATATCGTCGAGAGAGCCATTAAAATACTCCGAAGAATGACCTTTACCGATGATTAACAGATAAGAACTTTGACTAATTCGGGCGCTACTACTAATAGGATTTTGATTTATGCCTTCAATATTACCCACTAATTTGTCTCCATCAACGTAAAATGCAACATAATTTGCTGATTCTTTAACTACAATTAAATAATGAACCCATTTACCAAATAAGTTATTTCCATCTTTGTACTCAGTTAAATAATAATCGCCAATTGTATTTCTATATGCTGGATAAGAACCATAGGTAGAAATTCCATAATCCCAAACAATAGAAGTACTCCCCTTGTTAAAAATTCCACCCTCGTAATTTTGATTGACTTTAACCCAACTAGAAATTGTAATTTCTGAGTCAATAGTTAATGTGTTCGAATTTGATATACTAATAAAATCATCCACCCCATCAAAACTTATCGCCGCGTCGGGATTTCCGTGGCGGTCTGTGGTTGCAATTAAGTCACCGTTTTTGCTTCCATTATTGCCATTTCCACTAGAATCTGCCGCACTTCCATCTGTAAACGGATAATACGCCATCAAACCATTATTGAAATCAGGTATTAATTTTGAAACTTTCAAGCTATCGTACTGAACTACTTGTCCATATTGACCTTTAAAGCCACCTAAGCCTATTAAATTGCCAAAAAATGATTGTAAAGTTGTAATCTGTAATTCATTATTAACATAATATTCGATCTTGTTTAATGCACCTTGTTTCGAAACAACAACTTTGAATTTATACCACTGATTTCTATTAACTGTAAATGATTTTGAGGTGTCGGCACCTACAATTTCATTTTCTACTATTTTTCTTGAATAGGTAGAAACTCGATTATTCCAAGATGATAAATATGAGAATATATACTCATCAATTAATGAATTATTATGTTGAGCATCGACAGCTTCACTTTTATTATAGTTGACCGCAATTCCATCTTCAAAGAAACCGTTCTGTACCCATTTGATATTAACTTCAACAATAAAATTTGTTTCTAAATTATGATTTTTCAGTAATATAAATCCAGGATTAAATGTTCCGTCTCCTGTATGAATTAACAAACCATTTTCAATTTTCCAATTTGGTGCTCTTAACTCATACTCATTACCAATTTCTGTTCTTTCAAATTCATCAAAGAAAACTTCTTGTTCTACAAATTGTGAATACAAACTATTCGTAGCTGTAAAGATTATCAAACAAGCTAATACAAGATTAATTAACACAACAGTTTTTATATTCCGCATACTACTTCACCAATACCATTTTCTTAACAATTACATTTTCGCCGGCTTGCAATCGGTATAAATACACTCCACTCGACCATTCTTGCGCTTGTACTCTTACTTTATATCTGCCAGCTGCTTTCATTCCATTTTGTAAAATCGCAATTCTTCGGCCTTGAATATCAAACACTTCTAACTGTACATGACCTGCTTCTGCCACATCAAATTGGATGCTTGTTTGTGGATTAAACGGATTCGGATAGTTTTGATATAAGGCTAATTCTTTAGGTTTTTCTTCACTGATCCATTCTGTATTTGTCTGTAAAACCTGTTTAAACTGAATTTTCACAGGCGGTCTTTCTCCTGTTTTATTCCAAATTCGGACTTTTTTTACATCAAATAAGGATTCTGTTTCACTATTGGTAAAGCCTTCTAGTTCAAACATTCCCAAAATCCCAATTGAACTCAGTTTAGTTAGCACATCGCCTGCTTGTCCGAATTCTAATGCACCGGTTTCCTTATTCAACTGAATAATTCGTAATTCCCCACCGGAAAAATCGGCATGATTCACCCACTTCATTTTTCCATTGAACTGTTTAAGTTCATCATTTTGAACAGAAAGAGCCAATCCACGCCAATTTCGCTGATCTTCCTCAGGCAAGGTGAATAAAATCTGTAACTTCTCATCTATTTTCATCCATTCAGCAACAATCAAGACAGAATCTGTCCCTGATTGAATTATCGCACTTGGAACTACATTCATTTTTTGCACCGGTGTTTTTCCATAATTCACATCCAAGGCATCCAAATCAAATACATTGATTTGGCCATCCCCATTAGCATCGGCAAATACTCGTCGCGGCGTGGAGCCATCTGCTTGCCAAGTCGGACGTTTCCATGCTTTCCAAGAAATACTATTTAAGGAATCGGTCGTTTTTTGCCCATAAAAAATGGAGATATACATTAAATCCGCGGCGACAACTCGCCCGTCATTATTAGTATCTCCAGGCCAAACATCGATTGTTGGGAGGACTGAAAATTCGATTTGTTGCTCTATGAGTTTATCTCGAATCATCAAATCGAGTTTGTAATTTCCTGCACTCAAATTCTCTGGCGCAGAAAGAACAATCAAAGTGTCTGACCAAGATTGAATGACTGCATCATTTTCATTTAAGAATTCCGGTTTCGAATAACTTTGATACGAAACTGATTGCTTATTTCTTTCCTTTAATCCTGTTGATTCTTGTGAATATTCAGAATCTGAAAAATCCATGGGTTGAAGATTAATCCAAACTCCTGAGTTTGACTCGGTTGAAGTATTTTTTTCTATTGATGAACTCGAAGCGTTAGGATTTAAAACAAATCGAGCTGTTGCATTATTCTGTTTCTCTCCAAAACCAATACCTTCAATCTGAATCGTATGGTCAGGCGAAATTCTATTTAGATTTGAACTCAATTCTGGAGATTTAGGAATTGCTTTTAAAATGGGACTAAATAAACTCAAAGAATCTTCCGATTGCTTCGCTTGAATCCGATATTCGTACTCATTTCCATTTTCGACCTCATTATCAAAATAGCTGTATTTAATGGCCTTCGTTTGAGCAACAGAGTCAACTAAAACAAAAGTTTGTTCGGTAACTCGTTTGTAGAGAAGGAAATACGCTTGAACTTGTTTTTCATCAAAATCCCAAGCTAATCTAATTTGTTGATGAACTCCTTTTGCAGTGAAGTTTTGAGGTGTTTGAACTCGCTCAAAAGACAAAGGCAGTTTAATTTGTGTTGAATCTTGATCACTAGTCAATAGAATATCAATGCCAAGTTTATTTTTCGCAACAAGATCTGAAATGGTAAACTGAACCTTACCAGAATCAAGTGCTGCAAAACGTAAACGACTCAAAGTTCCAGAACCTAAAACCTGAGTATTTTCCTCAGCAGAAAATTGAATCGCAATTTTTGAACTATTCTGCTCTTTTTGTGCAGAAAACACTTCATTATCCCCAAAAAACTGATACGAAACGGTGCTATCCTGAATAAAATCCACTTTGTCAGATAAATAATTCAAAGAAAACGAAAGTGTTGAAATAGAATCAATTGGGTTGAGTTCAGTGAGTTTTAAATTCAAGGAAAATGGTTGACTGATTTCAATTTCGTCTTCAAGAACCTCAACGGAAAGTGTGGCAATTGCATGATTAACAGCAACATGAAGAGTATCGCTTCTGCTACTTTCATAACCCAAACTATCTACGGCAGCAATGGAATAATAGAAATTAGAAGCACTTTGGATATCAGAATCTGTGTATGAAGTATCAATTTCAGAGCTTAAATCGTGAATAATTACTGTTGATAAATCATTTGGATCGGTGCCTTTGTAGATTTTGTAAATAGCTAAATCGGGTTCTGTGTTTGGAGACCAAGTGAGTAGGATTTCTTTATTTGCTAGCGTGGCTGAAAATTTTTCAGGCGTTATAGGAGCAGACTCTAATATATACAAGTCCTTGATTTCTGAATCGGAAAGCGCTCGGTTGTAAATGCGAATCTCATCTAATAAACCGCTGAAATAACGATTACCCGATGCGTTATCATAACCAAAATAAAGACTTCCATTTAGTCCACTACTTATTTCACCTGTTTGATTAACCGAAGATATTTCGACACCGTTAACAAATAAGCGAAGAGTTTGACCATCATAGGTCATTGAATATAAGTTCCAATCTGTTATTGATTTTGGAACATCTGTATAAGGAGTAGAAACCCAATTACCATTAACCCAAACATACGCTGACAATTTTTTAGAACCTTCATCAGTATGCAAAATGTACGAATTGCGCTTACTAAGAAGCATTCCTGGTTTATTCCAAACATCAGAATTACTCTTAGCCCACAAAGAAACAGTAATATTTCTAGGAACCAAGTTATTATCACTTGAAACTACAATTCTAGAAGTTTCGCCATTGAAACTCATTGCGTTTTTATCATTTCCAAACCGATCGAATGTAGCGACCACATCAGTACTCGTGCCATTGTATTTATTTCCGCTTACGTCTGCGAAACTTCCGTTAGTGAAGGGGTAATATGCGATTAAATCGGGAGAGTCTAATGTATTTGGTTTAGTATTCACTACCTCACTTCGGGTGCTTTCATACCCTGAACTATCAACTGCCGAAATTGCGTAATAATACGTTGTTCCATTAACCACATCTGAATCGGTATAAGCTGTGTCAATTTCAGAAGACAAATCTTGAATTATTACCGTTGATAAATCATTTGGATCGGTGCCTTTGTAGATTTTATATAAGGCTAAATCGGGTTCTGTGTTTGGCGACCAAGTGAGTTGAATCTGGGAATTAGATGCTATAGCAGTAAAGTTTTGCGGTGTTTCTGGGGCTGATTCTAAATAGTACAGAGCTTTAATTTCTTCTTCTGAAAGGGCTCGGTTGTAAATGCGAAAATCATCAACCCAACCTATAAATCTTGTTGATGAACCTCCACTCCAGTAGTGTCGTCCAATCGCTGAAAAGGAAGTATTAATAGTCAAATTAATTACATCTTTTTTAACCTCAGCACCATCAATGAAAGCTTTAAGTGTATCATTTTCATACGTTAGAAGATGATGAATCCATTTATTATAAGTTGCACCATAACCAGGATAATCAATATTTATTGATTTTGATTCACTTTGCTTTGTTGCATATGTTAGCGAATTACCATAATGTCCAAAACCAACGAAATTTGGGTCATCACCAAAACCAAAATAAGCCTCACCATGTTGATAAGCCATTCCTTCTTCTTTAACCCACATCGAAATTGTAAATTTATTGGTTAAGCCTAAAACTTGGAAAGATGGAACTAAAACATGACCACCAGAAGAACTAATTACAAAACTATTTCCATTTAAACGAATAGCATCTTTCCCTGCTTCTGTTTGAAAACTAAAAGTACCAGCAGTAGTACCATCATTTCCATTCCCACTTTCATCATTGGTATTACCATTAAATGGATAATAAGCCACTAAACCATCCACAAATGGAGCTACAGGCATTGCACTTACCGTTTCACTTCGCTCACTTTCATACCCAGAACTATCAACTGCCGAAATGGAGTAATAATAACTTTTTCCATTAACCACATCTATATCGGTATAAACTGTGTCAATTGCAGAACTCAAATCATGAATAATTACCGTTGATAAATCATTTCGATCTGTGCCTTTGTAGATTTTATATAAGGCTAAATCGGGTTCGGTGTTTGACGACCATGTGAGTTGAATCTGGGAAGCAGTTGCTGCTGTTGCTAAAAGATTTTGCGGTGATTCTGGGGCTGATTCTAAATGGTAGAGTGCTTTAATTTCATCTGCTGAAAGGGCTCGGTTGTAAATGCGGATGTCGTCGAGGGAGCCGTTGTAATTTTGTGATGTTGTAGATTCATGATTTACCCCAATCCATAAAGGCTGATCATTTGAGATATTAGTTATTGCTACGGTTTTTGTACCCTTTAATAAACCATCTACATACAATTTTAGCTGATCTCCTTCTCTAATTGCAGCGAATTGATACCAAACATCATTATTCAAACTAAGTCCTGTAGTATTCAGTTGGGTGGTTGCTAATGCGGAGGTTCTAAATTGAACATTTCCACTTGAAGGCTCATCAACAAATAAAGTGAAACCATCCCAAGGTGAACCTATTTTACTTTTAATCAAAATTGCTGCATAGTTCGCAGAGCCACCAACTTGAGCCGGGTACTTTAACCAACCTGTCAATGTAAAATCATTTGTCCCAAAATTTAACTCAGGGGAATTCTCAACTTTAATATAATTATCCACCCCATTAAAATTCATTGCGCTTTTTGCATTTCCAAAGCGATCTAAAGTTTCTGTTGCTCCATTATTAGAACCATCATTATTATTGCCACTTAAGTCTGCGAAACTTCCATTTGTAAATGGGTAATAGGCAACTAGGTTTTGAGTTATTGGAATGGGCGCATACTGAACAATATCGTCGAAATAATAGGTGAAAGCTGCTGAACCATCACCAGTAGTACCATTATCAAAAATGATAAGAACATTTTGATAGGCGAATGTTTTATTAGCTTCATTAAAATCGAAGTCAACTTTAGTCCATGCATTAGCAAGACCAACACCGACTTCTTTTTCGAACCTTTCAGCAAATTTAACGGGGTTTTCAAATATTAATATAACTTTTGAAGTTTGTGAAGGAGCCCAAACGTTCATAGAGAACATGGTTCCTTTTTCTAAGTCGATAGGTTTGCTCAAACTTAAGTAAGCACCTGCCCAAGGTTGCCCACCAGCATTTTTAACCATTTTCACGACTTTGTCGCTCATGTTGGCTTCGGTTTTGTATGGATTGATAATGACTTCTGCACTACCACCATCAAAACCAGTAAAAGCATCTGTCCAATTGATATCTAGGTTTTCGAAATCAACTGGGAATTTTATTTCAAGATCTATCGATTCACTATCGAATTCGCCAAAACGAACATTGTCGAAGTAATAAATATCATCAGCTCCTATAGTCCAGAAATTAAAGTAAATGGACGCTTTATTGAATACAAATGCTAGGTTAAGAGCTTGAGTACCTTCTACATGCTTAGAGAAATCGAAGTTCAATACCTCCCATTCACCAGCTTTAGTGGTCATAACTTCTGTTTCAACTGTTTCTTGATTATTGACCACATTTTCTAATCTTAAACGAACAGGAACACCTGCAGCTGCAGACCAAACACGTACGTTCATGAACGTAGAATCTTGGGTAAACGGAATAGGATGAACAAAACCGTCTTTACCTATTATAGTACCTGCCCATATTTCAGCACCTAAAGTTTTAATTACTTTTACAACTTTATTTGAAGAATTTTGAGGATCAACTACTATTGAAGAACTATTTCCACCAAAATCAACAAACGAATACTCAACATCAGTCAAGTCGAATGTGATAGGTAAATCTATTTGTTTTAAAGTGGTATCATTTCCTTCAGAGTAATCATTAAACAATACATTGGGAACAAAAATTTGTGTTACAGAATCACTACTGATTGAAATTTCTCTATTCAGATCTGCATCCCATTCATACTGTTGATATTGAACAGAGCTGTATAAGAATTTAAATTGATGATCTCCGGGTTTGAGTTCTATTGTTTTTTCAAACATCCCTGCGGTAGAACCCTCAAACAAGGTATCAACACGTGCAGACCAATCGTTGAAATTACCTGCAATTGTTACAGCATGTTCAGCAGGCTTAAAATTATTCTTTGCCATCGCATCACTCATATCAAGCTGGAAGGTGACATTGTAATAGGGTATGAGGTCAGAAGAATAACGTGGCAAAAGTTGTGATGATTTAAAAGAACTGGCAACACCAATTAAATCAAGACTAGCTGAAGGAGTAGTTCCAATTGCTTCTGTACCTGCCAATAAACGAATAGCTATAGTGCTATCATTAATAGTGTATTTAGCAGTAATGTTTTTACTAGAAGAAGAAGCATCATTTGGCCAAGTTGATGGATCAGTTGTTAAACCATTCAAACGAACCAATGAACCTTGAACCTTATCTAGGTCAGATTCAAGGCTTTTTGCATTGTAAAACTGCAAGTATGTGATATTACGAGGAGCAGGAACAGGATTTCCAGTGTTCATTACTGTGATGTCAGTAGAAATGTCTGCAACAGCTAATTCTCTTAAACCATTATATGTATCCAATGTACCAGTAACCATAACGCTATCACCTAAGGCGATTTCTTTGCTAGGTGTTCCTAATTTGAAGATATTGATTCCAACACCATTATCTTGAATAAAGAATGATGTTCTTGTGGCTGATTCCAAAGATGCAGTAATGGCAATACCTTTTACGGTTACGACATTACCATCATCACTGTCTTTAGCTGCAACTATTGATTGTAGTTTTGTAATCCTAAAATCGGTATTTATATTCACAATCGAATCTCCTATTCTAAGATAAACTTTGTAGATTCCTTGCTCTAATTCAATGGGAACCTCACCAACAATTACATCATCAGACCATATTATCGAACCTAATGCTATTGCAGATTCCTCAGTAACTCCAATTTTTATAGTACTATTACTTTGTGATTCTCCGAAATAAAATCCGGTTATTTTGATAGAAGTACCAACAGGCCCAGCACTCGGTGAAATTGATGAAATTACAGGTGTTACATTTAATAAAACATTCTCAAACCAAACTATTTTGTTATCCAATGACAAAGCTGAAACTACATCTAAATCTCCATCACCATCAAAATCAGAAGTGTAAACAGAATGTACCCCTAATGCAGTTTGGCTTATAACATGTGACTCAAAGACCAAACTACCTTTATTTTCAAACCAAGCAATTTTATTATCTCCATTAGAAGCAGAAAGAATATCCATTTTTCCATCTTTATCTAAATCAGCAATATGCACATCTCGAACACCATCAACAGTTGTACTAATAACATGAGCGATAAAACTGTTAAATCCCTGATTTTCGTAAACTACAATTGAATCAGTTAATCTTAACGCGGTCACAACATCGATATCTCCATCATTATCTAAATCGGCAGCTGAAACTGACCAAGCCCAAGTTGCTGTATCGGATATTACATGTGTGGTAAAATTACCAGAACCATTATTTTCATACCAAGCTATTTTATCATCGTATCTTGAAGCTGATAGAATATCATTATCGCCATCAGAATCTAAATCAATAGAATATACCGATAATGCTCCCTCTGCCGATGTTGATATTTGATTTTCGACAAATTGACCCAAACCATTATTTTTGTACCAACTAATTTTATTATCACCTCTAGACGCGGATAATACATCAAGATCATTATCACCATCTAAATCTTTTGCAAACACATCAAAAGCATCAATTGCATTTGAACTAATTAGCTTTTGTGTAAAAAGTTGATTCCCATTATTTGTATAAAGATATATCGAATTGTCTTCAAATGAAGCAGAGAGAACATCAATGTCCCCATCATTATCCATATCAGCTGCATATACGGATTCAGCACCAAGCGCATTTGTTGTTATAGTATGACTTATGAAACTACCTATACCTAAATTTTCATACCACGAAATTTTATTATCATCAAATGATGAAGAAAGTACATCCATGTCTCCATCTTTATCTAAATCAATTGAAAAAACCGATGTAGCATCTAAAGCTTCACTATTAATTAATATGGGATTATCTGAAAAAGTTGCCTTAAATACAGAATCTTTTGAAGTTCTAATTGACTTTTTTGTTTCTTTTTTAGAACCAAGCTTAAATAAACTATTAACAGAATAAACACCATCGACACTTATCAATAAAATAGCTATAACTAATATCAATCTTTGCAAAATACCATCCTCCCTAAAATCCAACTCCATCAGGAAATCCCGGTGGCAATGGCAATGAACTTCCACTTCCACTCATCTCTGGCTTAATCAAATAATTGTAAGCAGCATAACCGCCGCCGCCGATCAATAAGGCCCAAAAGATTCGTTTTCCATTCCAGATTCTTCGTGTCCATTTTAATTTAACCGGAACTTGAAGACTTGTCACTCCTGCCTTATTGTAAATCAACCGTTTTTCTTCAAGTGTTTCATAATCGTCTTTTTCGTACTTAAACCAATAATTTCCAGCTCCAATTTCTAACGTCTCATTTGAATACCCAATTTCTTTAAAATTTATTGGATTTGAGTTTTCAAATTCTAAAGTGGCAAAAATCTTTACACTATCTAAATCCGATTTAAATTCTATTTTTGCAATTTGTGGCTTTAATGAACGTTCTATTTTTTTGAATTCCCCTTTTTTTAAGTTTAATGTATCAGTCTCACTTTCAAAATATTTTTTACTATACTGAACTATTTGAGGTGCTGTTGTGGGTAAATAAACTGTTACAAAAGCCCCTGTTGCTTCAATTTTGTAGGGGAATTGACTATTTATGACTTTTTGATCTACTAGTTTATAGGTGTTAATTTCAAGATCGTCATATTTTTTTGTATCAAATTCTACTTTTGCATAATCCGCTTGTACATTTATGACATCATTCACACGAACATTTATCGTATCCGTATAAATTGGATAGATCGGTTTTGTTTCGAATAGTTCAACTATAGCTGGTTTTCGAACAGGTATTGTTACCAATAAGGTATAACCACTTTGTTGCATTTTATAGGGTGCACCTAATCTATAGAGACTCCCATTCACAACCGGTTCGAACTCATTAATTCTAATTTTATCAATGCCAAATGTATTAAATCTAAGTGTCGCTTTATTTAATCTTTCTGGAAAAACTAATACACTATCTTCATGTCTTAATTTGTATTTTTGAGTATAAACCTCGCCTTGAGTATCATTTAACTGAACTTCTACACTATCTTTAACTGGAATTTGTACAAATAATTGCTTGTCTTTTTTTTCATATATATAGCTAATTTTATTTTTTGTAGCTATAAATCGTTCATTCCTATAAAATATATTTTCTCCGATTGTTAATGATTTCACCTCATCTTCATTAATAGTTAAAACACCATATTCTAACTTATCATTTAACTCAATTTCAGTTGTTTCATTCGGCTGAACAATAACTTGTGTTGGATTTGGAACAGAATAAATATTATCAGTTATAACCTGAATTGTATGAGAACCCGATTTTATTCTCTCTATTGTAGCAGGTAAGGTATTCGAAATTTGCAGAAAGTCTAATTCTAATTTAGCTCCTTCAGGTCTTCCCTTTATAATCAACTTTCCAATTCCGTCTGGAATATTAGTCACATTCGTTACTGATGTAGCCTCAATAGAGGTAACTTCCCACACTTGTACTTCCTTAAGTTTTAGTACAAATTTTTGTGGTACTGTACTTAAATGACCCGGTGCTCCTATACTAATCATATAGGTCTCACTCGGATTAATCCGTAATACCCACTCACCTTCTTTATCTTCTACTCTTCGAAAGGTATAACCTGGATTCGTTGAATTAACAAAAATGTCTTTAACGGTTGAACGGATGTATAAAACAGCTTTTTCTCGTTCAATTAATTGTGGCGCATCTTTTATCTGAACAAAATTTAATTTTTTTAAGTCCTGAGCTGTGGCATATTTAATCCCAAGTGTACATTCAAATAGAATGACAGCTAAAAACAATATGAAATGGATTTTTTTCTTGCTAAAAACGGAATTAAATATCTTCACTTGAACACAAGTTTATTGAGTGTGTTTACTATCTAAATGAACTCCTCTCAATAAATCCAATTGCTGAAAAAAACTTATTTTTTTCTTCCCTGCCAAAATATTTCTTTTTGAAAGCTCTCTCCGTTCCAATACCAAATTTTTGTATCCATGTATTCTACCTTCTATTCATTATTCCGAATTTTTCCAAATTTGCCCTCTTTGAGTAACTTTTTGGCATACACATCATAATTATCGTTGGCTAGCACACTTTTTGGTTTAAATTGTTTATCCAATTGTAAATTAAAGATGAGTTGAAAATTCTAACTCAACTTTCGGACTTCGTTTCTATAAAAAAGGCAATGCTTTTCGCAAAGAAACGGTCATCCCGTGCCCTGACACGGGATCTCTGTCCAATATCATTTTACGCAACAATAACTTTTTCTTTGAATAGATTGGTTCTTAGGCTGAGATGCTGGGTCGAAGCCCAGTATGACCATATAACATCTCTATAAACTAAGTTCATTATGATGTGAATAAGCTCTTGTTTTCATTAATTATGCTACATAAAACCGTTAACAAAATAATTCACTTTACAAAATGTTAAAGTCCGAAAGTTGAAATTCTAAACGGAATAATTTACAGTTTCATATTGAGATCTTAATTTTCGCAATAAAAAATCGTTTTTTAGTATGATGATCTCATTCTTTGTCAACTGAAGAAAGAGCTGGTGTTAAAGAATCCGATTTACTCATATTTTACTTGCTCAGATCTGCTACTGTTAATTGTATAATCTCGATTTACTTATACATAAAAACTATACATATATTAAGTACTTATGTTGTTACTAATAATCATACAATATGGCATATTAAAATAGAATATAAATAATACTATATTCTTGTTTATTTTATATAAATACTACTTTTATAATTATGAAAACAACTCTGTTTGCCTATTCCTAAGACTCCTATTTTTATGTCTGAAAGTTGAATTATTTATTTAATTAATACCATTTTTTTTGTTTCCTGAAATGAACCAGCTGTTATTTTATACAAATACACTCCACTTGACAATCCTTTTGCATCAAATTCTGCAACATATTTACCTGGACTTTGACGCATATTCACTAATGTTTCAACTCTTTGCCCTAACATATTATATACTACAAGTTGTACATTTGTTTTTTCTTTAATTGTGTAACTAATCTTAGTAGTTGGATTGAATGGATTAGGGAAATTTTGCTTAATAGTGAAGTCTAACTCAGCATCATATTCATTTTCAAAAGCAGTTAATATATTATTAATTGTTCTAGTTTTAGACCAATTACTTGTACCTAAGTAATTTGATGCAGAAACCCTCCAATATGCTACTCCATTTAATGCATTTTCTAATTTTACAAATGAATCTTTAAGATCTCTATAAATTAATATATTATCAATAAATGTTGAATCGTTTGCTAACTGAAAATTATAAGTTTCAGCATTAATTACAGGTATCCAAGTAAACATTATTGTGTCACCTTTTACTAACTCTCCTTCTGAAGGGCTCCAATCAGGAGCTTCTGGAATTTGCATTTTTGTACTAAAAAAAGAAACATTAGATTCAATATTATTACCACTCATATTTTTTCCAATTACTTTCCAAAAATACATTCGATTACCTAAAGCATTATTGAGAACATATTTATTATCTGTCAAATTAGTAACAACAATTGATTCTTTAAAATCACTCTCTAGCGACAATTCAATTGAATAAGAAGAGGCATTAACAATATTTGACCATGAAAACTCAATTGGTGTTAACACATCAATTGAAGCAAGTTCAGGTGAAATTGTAATAAGTTCATTTCCATTTTGAGTTTTATCATATGTCTTAAATGAATTGATAAATGAAAAATCTGAAGAATCATGTAAAGCATAAACTTTACTTCTCCAAAAATAATCCGTTTCGTATTCTAAATTTTCCATATTCAAAACAGATATATAGTTACGCTTAATAACATATTTATTGTTTTCATAAGCATAATAATATTTGGAATTATTTGCATTTATTGCTAATACAGTATCAATAATTAAATTTAATAATGCTGAATCTTTAAAAACTTGATATTTAACATGTCCATTTTGTATATTTTGATATTGATTTTTACCTTGATTTAATTCCACAACTAAATTTATTGTTGTATTTAGATTTTTAGAATCATCTTGGGGAAATACAAAAATGGGTGATTCTGGCTTATAATCTATTGTTGTGAAATTACTAGAAAAAGATTGACCTTCATTATTTGAAATCGTTACAAAATAATTAGTCAAGTTCGTTAACTCAAAAGTAACAACATAAACTGTATCTATAATTCCGGTTAAGTTAAAGTCAATATTTGCACCACCAATTTGAATATTGTAGGGCCCTTCAAAATCATTTATCTTTGACCATACAATAGTTGGTTTCAAATCAATAGATGTTTCATCATTTTTAGGATGAATAATAGAGGATATTTCAACTTCTGGATTTGTACTTGAAGTATCTGAAATTCCACCAAATGTATAATATTCCATTTTGTACTGATCTAATATTTTTCCTGGTATAGGCAACTGTTCAAATGAACCCTCTCTAAGATCACCAAATCTCCTTTGATTAAACCAATGAATACTTCCATTCTCTAATGGACCAATTTCCATAATGTATTCATATTTCAAGTTTTCAAAATAATATTCATATGTCTCTGTATTCGTTAAAGGACTTAAGCCACCTTTATTAACTCTTGTTTCGTTAATTATATTTGCTATTTCTTCCTTATCACCCCTCAGATTAATTAACGCTTCAGCTCTATATAATTCAAATAAATTTCCTGAAATTATTTTTAAATTATTGTAAAAAAATTCATTGTTTCCATAGTAATACTTAGCAAGTCCTAATCCAATATTTGGATTTTTAAAACTAGATGATTCAAAAAATAATGTTTTGAATCGATTATCAATTGTTGAAACGGGAACAAATTGATTTATATCATCATAATATAATGGCTGATTTTGATCAATTTTTTTTAAAATTAGTTGATTAGCATAATTATAATTATTATAACGAAAAATATTAAATTGTTTTAAGTAATAGGATATTGGGAATTGTAGATATATATCATTATATTTTTCCGTATTTATTAAACTCAATATATTATTCCAGTCAATTTGTGAATTATATTCCTCTAAATTCCTTGGAAAATTCATCTCCAAATAAATAATATAATATTTTACTAATGTTTTCAATTCTTCCTTTGAATTTCCATAAGAAGGAAAGACTTTATTGCTATTAAACAAATCAATATTCGAATTTAATAACTCTAGTGCTGATTTAAGTATGTTTAATGCGCTTTCTTTCAATTCATATCTTGAAATAACTCTAATTGAATCGATTTCATTATTTATACTATTTGACACTTCTGTAATTAATAATGGCACATTAAATTCTGTTCTTAAATCCTTTTTATTTACTTTTATTCTTATGTGGTCTTTATAAATTAGCTGAAATTTACTATTGATTGAACTCTTGTTATTTTCAATTTTATCCTCAAGTACTTTGTCAAAAGTAAGAGCCATTTTTGATTCACTCATCCCAATTAATAGTTCTGAATAAAATATATTTTCAATGTTCTCATTTTTATTATTTAATAAATAATCTCTTGTAGTTTTTGCAGCATTTCGAATTCTAGTTAATCTATCCCAAATTTCTTCTGAAACTGAAAACTCGCTTGTTAAAATTCTACTAGTATTTGAGTATTCTTTTCTCGGTACTTGTGCTATTGAATTAACCCCATAACCTAACGTACCTCCATAATTTAACCAATCACTTGTTTGTAGTAATGCCAATTGATAATCAGCAAAGGTATCTTGAATATATTCTTTAAAATATAAATCCATCAACATTGGATCATTATTATAGTTTAAAATATTATTATCCGTACTCAAATTAAATTTATTATAGTTTATAAAATTTACATTAAAATAGTCATTGATTTCATTATTTTTTGCTGCATAAATCCAACTTTTACCACCATTATTTGTTCTGTAAAAAATATTATTTTCACCAATAAATATTCCAAATTGTTCATCAAAAAATTCAATTCCATGCAAATCTACAAAATCTGATGTTTTAAAATATACATTCCAATTGAGTCCAAAATCTGGTGTTTTATACATGACACCATCATCGCATACAACAAAACCAATGCCATTAGATAAAATGACTATATCATTAATATCTTCTTTAATTATTGAGTTTATTTTTTCCCAAGAAACTCCAAAATTCATAGATTTATAAATTAAACCATTATCTCCAACAATATAAACAACATTATCTAGTACAAAAATATTATTCAACTTCGATTCATTTGAGAGATTGCTTTTCTCCCATGTTGATCCATTATTTGTTGACTTATATATATTTCCATTATCAGACCCAATGTATAAAAAATCTCCAATCCTATGAACGGTAACTAAATTATCATTTTCAATAAACGGTAATATAGTAATAACAAATTTGCTTTTTGTTAAATCACTATCTTGTATTGTTAAATCAATAATTAAACCTTCATCGCCTACAATTAGATGTTTTCTTTCATTAATTGTAAAAAGACGATTCAGTTTGCGTGATACATTATATTGTTCACCAAGTTTTATATAGTTGCCATCTTCATACAGTCTATAGCTTTCAGCATAAATTCTATTAGCGTAGAGTAAAACACTAATAGAATCACTTTTATAAAAATCTTTTAAGCTTTGCCCATTAGCACTGCTAATGATTAACAGTAATAATGCTATTAATAAATAATATAATTTCTTCATATGCTATCTTATTGGTTTAATTTACATTCCTTGCAACAACTACTTTTGCTGAATTTTTTTTCCATATCACTTATTTCCTTCCCAAATCCATTCGCTCTGGAACCTCTCCCCATTCCAATAATGAATATTTTTTTTCATATAATTTTCCCAATAAGCATAATCTGGTATTTTTTCCAATTTGCCTTCTTTCAACAATTTGTTGGCATAAACGTCATAGTTATCATTGGTTAGTACACTTTGGGGTCTGAATAGTGTATCAAATCGCAGATTAAAATGTAATTGTGAAGTCCAGAATGAATATTCATCCGCATTTCGATTATGAATAGCTACGTCTGCCATTAAAACTTGATAAAAATCTCCAATCCTGATTTGTTCAAACCAAATACCTGGATATTTTGTAGGCTTTACCACATTAGCCAATACACTGTTTTCTATTAAGATATAGAACTTATGCTTCACTTTTCCTGGGTAATTACTGATATAATCTCCACGTGTCGGTCCATTTCCATCCATCGAATCGGGATTTACTGCAAACAACGATGCCCCATAAAACGCATTATTCGTTGCCCCTAATATCAAGTCTTCTTCTCCGTCTGCATCTACATCTACCCAATCGTACATATGAACAAGTCCGGGATGAACATAACGCTGCATAACTTGTTTGGTTTCATAATCTATTTGTGTCAATTGCGAATTAAACGATCCGAATAGACTTGTTGAAATATAAATTTCTTTCTTTCCGTTTCGGTTTCTGGTAAACAACGTTTGAATTATTGGTTCGTTATCATTAGCACCCATTATCTTAGGATATTCTACGATATGTTCCACTTTGTATTCCCACAATTGCTTCCACGGATTAATCGAATATATCCGAATCCCTTTTTTATAGGGATAATTTTCTTCGTTTTCTTCAAATGAACTGCTTACAATAAACTCATTTATTCCATCCTCATCCAAGTCTATTAAACTATAATTGTTTCCAAGTGAGACTTCCTTAATACGAACTATATCTTTATTCTCTCTATATCTTATGACCACATCTCCATTTTTATTCAATAATTCATAATAATTTCCTATTGGTTTTACTATTTGTACGTTTTTATCAAAAGGACTGTAAACCGATTGCAAACCTAAAAAAAGTACTAGTAATGAGAGAAAAACAACTAATGGAGTTTTTGACCTTTTCCAGATTTTTTTTGATTGAATAATAATTTTTGGAGTCTGTTTGAATCCCGTAATTCTTCTATTGTCAAAAATTTCGTCTATATGTCTTATCCCGATAATCACTAATTTCTTATTAGGCCACTTTTCTTCTAGTTCATCTAGATAAGCTCTACATAATTGCAATTGTGTCTCAGGAACTACAAACGTGTTTATCCACGAGTAAAAACACCCCTGTAATTTAGACTTTAGGCCTTCTTCATCTAAATCGATTAAATATCCTTGCTCATCGGGATAACCCGTCATAGCTACATGTTCAAGAACAACATATTTTTTTGGTTGTTCAACTTTTTTTAAACTACTGCACAATAATATGGAATAAGCTGCAGCTCCATACGATTTCCCCGAATGCACGCCAGATCGATCCAAAAAACGAAATGTAGCATCTACATTAAACCTTAATTGATGCTCTGAAATAAGCCGTTTTTGAGCTAAACGACCTATCGTTTTTAAAACCTCATCGTCTTCTGCGGAATTCCCGCCAGGTAAATCCAAAACTAAGCGTTGTTGACTCTGTACACCAAAATTTTCTATGCGGCATTCTAATTTTCGTAACCTACTAAAATGATGCTTTTCTACAAATCCTGTTAATTCTTCAACAACTGGAACCCAAATACTTTCTTGCTGCGCTTGGACTTGTTTCTTTTTTTTCTTGGTACCATCAGCTTTAGTTAAACTTGTATTTTCCTTCCAATCCGTTTCGTGTGAATTAAGAGTTTCATCAAAAACAGTATTCCTCGATTCTAACGAATTAACCCATGCTAAAGATTGATTCATAGCTTTTAGAAGCTCTTTTTTGATACGCTCATCTACATCAATCCAACGACTTGCAGATTTTATTCCCCATTCTTGATATAAATAAACCCAAACATCGGGCGAAATTCCTGCTAGATCTTCATTTTCAATTTCAACTGGAAATATGCTTAACCATTGTTGAAAATAAGAAACATACATTCTTGAATGTTCATCGGTACGCTTAGTTAGCGATTCAAATAATAACCATGCCTGTTTGGGCACCGGTCTAAATTGAAATAATTCGATAAGATTTGATGAATCTTTTTCAAGAGTAATTAAGTTCATGCCATCTGCTTACATCTTTGTTTTGAAGTATGAATGTGATCTATAATTAAGTATATCCACTCAGTTTTTTTCTTTGCTGAAATATTAAGTGCAATTTTTCATTATAAATCCGCCACAAAAAACTCTTTCTAGATTTTTCCCATTTCTAACGCAAGCGTCCGCTTGTGCTTCTCCATTTCTAGCTCTAGTGTCCATTTCTAGCGTAAGCGTCCGCTTGTGCTTCCCATTTCTAGCCATTTCTAGCTCTAGTGTCCGTTTATGTGTCTTAAGCCAATTGACGTTCTCCATTGTTTATTCTGGTTTTGATTAAAATTATTATACTAATCTTTTTACCCTTTAAATTAATCAAAACAGCTTAATCTTTCTTTAAATAAACTCATCCAGAATCTTTGAAAACGAAAAGCTTATCTAAGTAATATTTTTTTGATAATGCTTCTTCTTTTTCTGACTTGTTCGATAAATATTCATTTCCGAATCACTCTTGCTCATGTAATAGGAATTACAATCTAACGGTAGTCTAACAGTAATCTGACTCCATTCTTCCTTTACTCTTGTCCATATATTCTCCATATCATCTCCATAATTTCTCCAAAATTTCAATGGATAAACAATGGTTTTAGTACGTTATAGATATATTGATTACTTAAGTTTTACTAGAGTCAGATTACTGTAAAACATAAAGGAACTAGATAGATCAGCTTAAGCAAAACTATTACAATCGATACTGATTCACCTGTATTCAGGTTAAGATTTGTGGCAAGCAATTTAACTTGATATCGGGCTTTTTTTATGCTAAGCCCTGCCTTAGCATCTCTGTCAAAGTACCAATCTAAAAAAAATGCAGCTTATGGTGTAAAAAGATAGTACCCCGAGTTCCCGTTTCGAAGCACGAGTTAATAAAGATTTTGACATACTGAGCCCTGACCCAACATCTCAGACAAGGAACCAAAACATGTAAAAAATAGCTAATAACTTAAAAAACTAAAACACCAATTTTCAGTGTAGGCTAAATGAGTAAACGATTTAATAGCATTCAAGATTAAACTAGTTCAAAAATGAAGTTAGTAATATATGATACTATTTACAGATTAATTGAATTTCAGCTGTTTCGCTATCAATTCCATTAAAAAAATCTACTGATATTCGAATCTGATTTAAAGCTCCAAATTCTTTTGTTTTCTGCAATTGTGGAAAAAATAAGGAATACTTAGTCTGAGTATTGGGTTCTTTTGGAATTGCAAAATATTCCATAACATCTTCAGTACTATTTTTAAATACCCTAATCAATACTTCATCATTCTCAGATAAATAACTTTTTAAATAACTTGATGAGGACGTGTTTTTATTCTTCGCCGCTAATGTAAACAATGATGTATCTCCAAGAATAGGCGTAGTAAACGACGATAAATTGATTGGATTTAATTTCAAAACTTTGCCCTCATCTTTTTTTGGTGCGATGCTTTCTTCTTTTACTATATCAAATTCAGCGTAATACTCAACTAACCAATTTTTCAACTTTAGCGCAGCTTCTGAAGTCTGTAAAAGTTGCTCTACTTCCAGTTTCTCATCAGAACTTAAGGTATGAGGATACCTAACATATTGTTCAATTTTAGTATTCATTCAATTTCTACAATTCTCAGCTTTAAAAAATCACCCTTTTATAGGCGTATAAAATAATCACACACAATCTATTTCTTTTTGAATAATACAAAAAACCGTGTTAAAATAATTTTAAGAATAGTAAAAACAAACGTTTTTTGTACTCAATCAAAGAAGTGTATTACATCCTTCAATTTGAATTACGATTACTTTAGACCTGTGAAATGTAAAAACGCAAGCTATTCTTTGTTAGTACCTAACGTTTTACGAACGTAATACTTTTACTTCCAATCGAATAAAGATTATTTTGCATCTCGCATTTTCTTGTTATTTAGTCTATTCCTTACACTAATAGTGTTTGCTGAATATCCCAAAACGATTTTACTTTTTTTAAAAATAGTTGCTTTAATAAGCGCCCTAAATATTCAATTGCGGAACGGTGAGTACACATATATTTTGTATGCTCCTCTTCAGGAAACATAATTTCAAAAGTTTCTCTATAGCTATTCTTTTCAGCTTTATCTGAAAAAAAATGATTGTAAATGGTAGAGTCAATAATTTTCAAATAAAGCTGTGATGTATCTTCGAAAACCTTCCCTGTCTGAACATATTTAGTTTCTATAAATTCAGCAATTTCAGTTTTTGACTGCTCATACAATTGTAATATTTCATCTAAACTTGAACTATCATCTCCTTCTTCGATCGTTTCCTCATATTTATTTTCAAGTAAACTCACACTATTTCTATAAGACATTGCTATGTCTATAATTGAAAATACATGAGAGATGCTTTCTTCCTGCTGTTTACACATTTCAATAACTATTTCAGGAAGATTTTTTATAGCTAAGATTTTTTTTTGAACAGTACATAATGAGAAAAGGATTTCTTCCTCATTCCAAATTCGCTTCGAATTAAACCCTCCTTTATATTGAATCCAAAGTGTTTTACCTGAATAGTTTAAACTAAATCGCTCATCTTTTTTAAAATGATACTTAATCATTCTAACGAAACGTGCTAAAACAGGATCCCAACTTTTAAACAAATCGAACCATCGATCATTAACTTCGGTAAAAACTCTCCTTCTTAACATAATTTCTGTTTCGAAAGGTTTTTGTGATTCTATATGTGTTGAAAAATAGTTGGCGAACTCAACAAATATTCCGTCATCATTCCTTCTAAATAACTCAGCAATTAAATCAGTTGCTAAGTCATCATCTGATAATTGCATCGTTTTTGTAAGAAAATGGTTCTTTTTTGTTCTTAAATATGCTTTTGCAATAAGTAAACATTCTTGAAACACCACCTTTTCTGCTTCTGCAGTTGGTTTATCCGAACTAAGTAAGGTAATCCCTTCAATAACATTCATTGTAAATCAATTAAAAAAAAGAAAGTATAATTCATAGCGACAAGGGATAATTACGAAAAAAAATGTAAAAGTCAAATTAAATTAAGATTTCCTTAAGCTCAGAATTAGCATCTCTTATCTTAAATATTTGCATCACAAACAATTAAAGACTTTTTTAGATTAAATCTTATGAACGCTTCTTTCTGGGTTTTACTCATTCACTAACTTTACTTTAATCAAGCACTCTCTTAACAACAATTCCTCAAAGTCTCATTTTTTGAATAACTACCACTTTTCACTGTAATAACTGGAAGAAGACGAATAGTCAAAACAACGCTTACGGTTAATTTTTTCCTAAAATATTGCTGAACCTGCACATGAACTCATCTACCAATTATCCTATGAAAACATCATATTGTAACAGGAAGACCTTTACGTACAACGAAATTCCATTAATGTAAAAAGCAGGATTTTTTCTAAGCTACTATCTGATTCTCAAATTCGGACTTCGTTTCTATAAAAAAGGCAGTGGTTTTCGCAAAGAAACGGTCATCCCGTGCCCTGACACGATTCGAAGAACCACGAAGTGCTATCTCTGTCCAATATCATTTTACGCAACAATCACTTTTTCTTTGAATAGATTGGTTCTTAGGCTGAGATGCTGGGTCGAAGCCTAGCATGACCAAATAACATATTTGAACTAAGCTCATTATGATGTGAATAAGCTCTTGTTTTCATTAATCATGCGACATAAAACCGTTAACAAAATAATTCACTTTACAAAATGTCAAAGTCCGAATTTGAGTCTGATTAATGTAATCAAATTAATCTTTCTGAAAAACAATGTAGAGATTGAACCTGAAAGTTACATCTCAATAAAATTTAACTATTTACCTCTGACTGGGATACATAAAATGGTTTCCCAACACGATGAATATGACCAAGTAATTCATTGTTTTTTATGTGTTTGAACAAAGAAATATCCATTTTGTAAGGCAACAATAAATCGTCCAATTCGGTTTCTATTTTTTGCAGCATACTCAAATCCAAACCATCACCAATTAAGGTCAAATCAATATCCGAATAGGTTTTAAACGTGCCTTTTGCTCGTGAACCATACAAAATTGCTGATTGAAGCTGTTTATAACCGCTCAGCACTTTTACTATTGCTTGTATTTCTTCCTCTTTTAGACCAAATCTCATAATCTATTCATTTGTAAATGATTGCTCAATTTCTTTCATTTTGTGTAAAAACGCAGTGAATACATCAAAATAGTCATCTATTATTTTTTTATAAATTTCTTCAGCTGTTTCTTCATTATATGTATGTGACGTTTTATTTCTACTTTTTATCATATCCATCCAAATGTCTCCGTTTTCCAATAATCCTTTTGACAGCGCTTCTCGTGTAGCATCGCGTGAGCCATATAATCCTACATTACCTGATGCTTCAAGAAAATCTTTCATCACATTCCAGGCAAGTTCGTGGGTATATTCGAATCGTTGAATGACCCCTTCTTTTAAGAGATCATCAACAAAAGACTCTTCGGTTAAACGTACCCAATACCCTTTACTTTTATTTTTCCTAATAGGATCAACCGCTTCCTGTAGCTTGGAATAGGCTTTAATGAAATTATCAAAGCGCTGTTTCCAGCGAATATCCGTTTCACTCATGTAGTTTGTACTCTTTCTTTTTAGGTTTTGTAAAATGAATATATTCAATTCCATCCATTTTGGCTATGTTGATGTATAGACGCATCTAAGATTTATTTTTTTCTATGAAGAAACTCAAATTCGGACTTCGTTTCTATAAAAAAGGCAGTGGTTTTCGTGTAAAAACGGTCAGCCTGTACCCTGTCACGATTCGGAGAACCACGAAGTGCTATCTCTGTCCAATATCATTTTACGCAACAATCACTTTTTCTTTGAATAGATTGGTTCTTAGGCTGAGATGCTGGGTCGAGGCCCAGCATGACCATATAACATCTCTATGAACTAAGCTCATTATGATGTGAATAAGCTCTTGTTTTCATTAATTATGCTACATAAAACCGTTAATAAAATAATTCACTTTAGAAAATGTTAAAAGTCCGAATTTGAGTGAAGAAACATTATTATGCAGATTAGTCATTGTTTTTCATTTTTAGAATGTAAGACAAAATCAATTTTTACCTTCTTTCTAAAACAAAAGAAATTCTTCATAACCCCCATCTAGCGCTAGCATCAACTAGCGTTGTAACGATCTAGCGCTAACGTCCAATCTAGCGCTAACGTCCGTTAGTGCGGTAACTATATCCAGCTATTACTATACCTATATCGGAACTCTAATTTTAGCGCTAGCGTCCATTCTAGCGCTAGCGTCCGCTAGTGCTGCAACTTTATCGCTAGCTCTCTTTTTCAAAACTTATTTTGTTATGAGCGGACGCTCATTCTTTTTTTTAGCACTAACGGACGTTAGCGCTAGAATAAAGCTAGATTAACAGACTTCCAAGCCAATTTATATTAAACCCAACCCTACAACGCCGTTAAATCAGCTAAATCGTTTCTTACTTTTTTCTGCTCTAATTTGTCTAATTGAACTTTCATTAACTTAATATGTGTTAGATATTTGTTCTTTAAGTTTTGATCTATTGGCCTTGCTGGCGGATTATATTGTGTTCCTGGATTCACTAAGTGTCCATTTTTCCAATAGCGATAACATAAATGTGGCCCTGTTGCTAAGCCTGTATCACCAACATAACCAATTACTTGACCCTGTCTTACTCGTTTTCCTTTTTTAATTCCGGTTGCAATTCGTGTGAAGTGCAAATATCCAGTTTCACTTACTGAATTATGTCTTATTCTTACGAAATTTCCATTTGTATCACCAAACCCAGCTTGTTCAATAATTCCATCAGCAACGGCGTAAACCGGAGTTCCTTTTGGTGCGGCATAATCAACTCCTAAATGTGGTCTGTTATATTTTAGCACCGGATGAAATCTATTTTTCGAAAAACCTGAACTGACTCTTGAAAATTTTAATGGAGCTTTTAAAAAGGTTTTTTCCAACGAATTACCATTTTCATCATAATAACGAGTAATTCCTTCTTCCATAAATCGAAAAGCATAAAACAACTCAGAATTATGATTAAATCTCAATGCTTTTATGGAATATTCACCGGTTGGTTTATCATCAACCAATTCTTGTTCTACTACTAATTGATAATTATCGCCTTTTTGCATTCTATGGAAATCTATTTGCCAAGCCATTAAATCTGCAATTTGATTGGCTAAAGACCCATCTAATTGATTATCTGTTAAACTCGAGTACAAGGTGTGATTAATTTTTGCCGAAACGATAAACTCTTTGTAAACAGCTTCTTTTCTTCCTTTTTCAATCCGAATTGGATTACTAAACTCTACTTTTAAATAATCTCTAACGTTTTCTTCGAACACAAAAAAACGAGGTTCTTTCTGTCCTTTTTCATAATAAAAATGATAATCTTTACGGATATTTATTCGTCTAGGATCAAATAAATTCTTGGATGACTGAACTAATTCATGAATGGTGGACATCGGTACACCACCATCAAGTAACATGGAATAAAATGTATCTTTTTTCTTAACCCGTAATTTTTTACCGTCTAAAGAATCGAGAACTTTAATTTCAAAGGGATAACGTATGTATGGTATTTCAGGAACTTCATTTATAACAGCAGCAACTTCTTGCACGTTTTCTGTACTCGACTCCATCAAAAAGTCGCTTGCAATTATTATAGCAAAAAATAGAATCGTGACACCAAGTACGATTAGGTTTTTTTGTTCATTCAAAATCAATAAACCTTCAAATTATCTGAATTTTCAGTTTCAAATTAAATAATAACAACTTACTAGCAAAATATTTTTTATGCTTTTCCTGTTGCTTGTAATTCCAACCTTCTTTTTTTGTCCTTTTTCACTCCAAACCATGCACCAATTAGCGCAGAAGCGGTCATAGCGGCAAAAAAAACAGGCTTCATCGTATCCAATCCTGCTTCAGGTCTTGCAATGAGCTGACCAAAAATTGGAATCACGAAGAGTATTCCCAAAATGTATGCCACATAATCATGTACCGTTGTTTTACGCAAAAATCGTTTTGCAATAAAATAGCTCACATTACCTGTTGTTATTAGATAAAAAAGCCATGCTATTGTTCCTTGCCATCTTAGATTTTCTAGTTCTTCGTAAAACGTATAGGTTGCTACATAATATAATGTGCTCAACATAAGTACACCTGTAGTGTAAGCAAAAATTCTAGGTCCTTGTTTGGTATTCATTATTTGTTAACAATCCATTGTTCTGGGTTCAGATTCTCTTTGTCATTTTTTATCATGAGAAAAACAGCTGTTCCTTTTGGTGAACTTGAATTGCCAGACTTAGCAATAATATCTCCTGCTTTTACAAACATATCTTTTCTCACTAAAACTTCACTAAGATTTCCATAAACGGTATTATATTTTCCATGATTGACTATAATCACATCGCCGTAACCAGCAATTGGAACAATCACAAGCACTGTTCCATCATGAATCGCAAATACATTTGCATTCGATTCCGTTGCGATTTCTATTCCGTAATTCGTTGTTTTTGTTCGATAAACAGGATGTACTATTGTGCCATACTTTGCTGAAATTGCACCCGATTCAACAGGCCAAGGTAATTTTCCTTTAGCTTTTTCAAACGAAGTTTCCAATGCTTTTAAATCTTCTTCAGAAAGAGCTTCTTTTTTACTTACCGTTATCGGTTTTTCGTATTTCGCTACTTCTTCTTTTCGCTTATTCGCATCCACAATTTTTTGTGCTTCTGCTAATCTTCTTTTCCGTTCGGCTTCTAAAACTTTAACTCGATCTTCTTCATCTTTCCGAACTTTAATTTCTTCTGCAATTAAATTATTCAGTGTTGAGTTTAAGTTTTGAATCTCTTTTTGTGTATTCACAAAGAGTTTTTTGAGTTTAACTCGATCTCTTTGCAGAGCTAAAAGCGTGTTATCTTGTTTCCGTCTTTTGTCATCGAGAATACTTCTTTCTTTTGTTTGCTCTACCAATACGGCTTTGTTTTTCGCTGAAGAAACTTCCAATTCTTTCTGTTTTACCCGTAATTCTTCTTGTTTTACTTTTATTTCATTAGCCTGTTTTTTCCTAAAATCGGCAAATTTTTTCAAATAAAAAGAACGCGCTAAAAGCTGACTCACATTTTCTGCCGCCAATATAATCGCAATTTCACTTACTCGGCCATGCTTATACAGATAAACCAAGACTTTTTGGTAATTCTGAACGAGTTCTTCTAACTCTTTTTCTGTTTTTTGAAATTCTTTTTTTATAAGCTGATTTTCTTGTGTAATTGCTTTTGATTCATCCGTTAAGCGAGAAATTACCTGTTTTCGGATAGCAATTTCTTTGTCTAATCGTATTAACTCTCTAGTTAATTGTTCAAATTTTTGCTCACTTTTTTCGATTTGCTCTTCGTAAGACTTTAGTTGTCTTTGCAACTCTTCAATTTCTGCCCGAGCTTTATTTTGCTCTTGTCTTAGTTTAACACGGATTATATCATAATCTTGCCCATAGACTCCTATTTGTGGATATAATAAACAAGCCAACAATAACGCGATAAGTATCGATGCTTTTCTAATCTGAAAAAAGTCGAAGCGTTTTGATGTGGGTTTTATCATATTATCGTTGGAGGGTAATGGATTTTGGTAGTGAATAGTAAATTGTTGAGGTGTCTGAATCCTGCCTAATATCAGCTAATTGCAAAGAAATTTTTCGGGGTTCAATCTTGCCAAAAATAGTAATTCTTTTGGGTATAAACCGATTTTGAAAGCGTGTATAATCGTTAAACTCAATAGATTTGACTGGAAATTCACTATTTGATGACTCAATTTGTGAAATAAATGATTCATTTATGGGGATAAAACCACGAACTGTTCCAAATTCGGAACTTATTTTAATTTGTTGATCAGATGAAAACCATTCAAGAGGTTCTTCAAAAAAAGACTCCGGTTGTATTAAATGAACTAATGAAGCAGGTAGATTTCCAACTCCTGAAAGTCTTTGCCATACTTTTCTGTCCATTTTTATAGCTGTTTTATCAATTTTATTGTATTCCAACACCGAATCTTTGTCAATCAAAATAATTAGACCTTCTATACCTAAAGAATTTTTGAGTTTTAACAAGGTTTGCTCCGAATTTGCTCTAAAATCAGCCGTTGCTCGCTCAGATACCCCCTCATCTGATAAAAAAAGACGTAATTTTCCTTTTATGTGATAGGATTCAATTTTTATCCACTGAACAGAATCTGGTTTTACAATTTCAGTAAATCGCTCTATTGCTTGGGTTTCTTTTTGAAGTTTTTTTGTTCCAACACAGGAAATAAGCGCAGTACTAAACAGAAAAAAAAAGAAATTTTTACGGATTGATTTAGAGCTCATCTGAAAAACGTTTTAGCAAATATGTTCTTTCAGGATCTAAGTCAAATGCAATTTTCCACCATTTTTGAGCTTGTGTATCATTTTCTAGTTTTTCATAGACATCACCCAAATGTTCATAGACTTCTGCACTTGCCCCACCCACATCAATGGCTTTTTGAATATATATTTTTGCATCTTCATATTCGCCAACTTGATACAAAATCCAGCCGTAGGTATCTAAAAATGAAGGATTTTCAGGTTCAATATCTAATGATTTTTTGCTCATTAATTTTGCTTCATTTAGTTTTTCTTTTCGAACACTTAAGTAATAAGCATAATTATTTAAAGCCGTTGCATTGTTGGGATCTAATTTTATAGAAGCTTCATACGATTCAGCAGCTTTTGGCCAATTGTCTAACTCATTGTAAGAGTCGCCCATTATGGAATAAATTAGCGATTTAAATTCTCGTCTTGCAGGTGAAATACTCGCTTTTGCAAACCATTTATTAGCATTTTTATACTGTTTTAACGAGTAATAAGAAACGCCAGCTACATATTGAATAAAAGCATTATCGGGATTGATATCATCAGCTCTATCCACAATTTCGGTAATTTCTTTAAAATTTGAATTTCTCAAATACAGTTGAAGTAGTTCATTCCAAACTTGGATTTCTAGATCGTTTTTTTCAAGTGCTTTTTTCAAATAAATTAAGGCTTCTTTATCATTTTGAAGAAGCATATAATATTGCGCCGTAAATAATAAAGGGCTTAATTCATCGGGATAAGAAGTCGTTAGATTTTTCAAAAAAGATTTTGCTACTTCATTCATTTGATCAAAATCAGAATTTCCCACTTTCTCTTTATCAAATTCTGCTTGTAAACGAGTTAATAAAATGCGCCCTAACTGCTCTTTTGATGTGAAATTTAGATTCGTATTTGGCACAAATTCTTCTAGTGTGCTTTTTATTTCATCATACATTTCTGCTTCGAGGTAAAGTTTGATTAGTAAACTGAAAGCTTGTGATTCACTATCAGTCTTATCAAGAATTTTTTTAAGTGTTGCTACCGCATCTTGTTGCTTTCCTGCAGAAATTTGCAACTCAACTAAAGAATAAAACACGGAAACATCTTGAGGATTTAATTCGGTTATAATTCCCAATTCAACCATTGCCGAATCGGTATTACCCATTTTTGCAAAATTGATATATCTGCGATAATGAATCACTTCTTCTGTACCATATTTTTTTAACATACTTGCATAAATAGCATTTGCAGTTGTTAAATCGCCATTTTTTGTATAAATCTCCGCTAATCGATAGTGATGATCTAATTGAGTCGGATCTATTTTTATGAGTTTTTTTACAACATCAGCCGCTTCATCAAATTGATTCGTACGTTCATAAATATCAGCGAGCCTAGAGATATACCATTTATTTTGTGGATCAATTTTAACGGCTTCATTGATATAATAAATCGCATTGCTTCCATCCTCCGAAGCCATATACGCATCAGAAAGAGCAAAATGAATTCCTGCCGATGTCGGTAACTTGATTAGAGCTGTGGTTAATAAATCGAGTGCTTTGTCATAATCCCCAATCTCATAAGCGAATAAACCTTGTAAAAAATTACGTTTTGCCTCAATTGAATCTTCTGCTGTAACTCGAATAAAAACATTACTTTCATTCTGAAGAACAGCATTTTTTTGCGACTTCGAAATTATTTCTTTTGAACCCGAACATGCGGCTAAGCTGAGAGTTGTAAGTATTAGCGAGATATAAATTCTTTTCATAAACCTAATTTAATCAAATTTCGCTTTATTTGATGTTCCATTAATTATTTCTGTTTGGTTTTCGACCTCGCTAGCGTCCGCTTTTACCTTTTTTGTTGTTATGATCGGACGCTCATTTTTTTTTTAGCACTAGCGGATGCTAGCGCTAGATTAACTAGTCCTAGCGCTAGCGTCCGCTAGTGCTGTATCTACAACAAAAGCGTCCGCTTTTACCTTTTTTAGCACGAGCGTCCGCTAGCGCTAGAATTAAATCACTAAGAGAATTCTTTAATAAGCGATTGTGCCTGCCTCACATAAGCTCCTCCAAACAAATTAACATGAACTAAAACCGGATACAATTGATACAATCTTTTTCTTTGTTCAAATCCTGGGCTCAATGGAAGAATTTCAGCATAGGCTTGATAAAATGATGGCTCAAATCCACTAAATAAATGAGTAAAAGCAATTTCCATCTCTCTGTGACCAAAATAAACAGCAGGATCAAAAATTCCAGTATTTCCATTGGTATCTGTAAATATATTTCCCGACCATAAATCACCATGAATTAAAACAGGTTCTTCCTCAGGAAAAATATTAGTCCATTGTTTGGAAGCATGTTCAATTGAGCCTAAATCATTCAGCGTAAAATAGTGTTTTTTAATAGCCAATTCTAATTGAGGTAAAATTCGCATTTCCCAAAAAAAGTCAGCAAAAGATGATCGATACGCATTTTTTTGAGGCAACAAACCAATATAATTATCATAATCTGCACCAAAATGAGAAAACTTGGTAGTATGTAATTGAGCAATTCCCTGACCCAATTTTTCAAAATGATGTTTTTTCATTCCTGAAGTCTCAATAAAATCTAACACTATAAAACTTAGCCCACCATCTAAAACGCCGAAATCGAGAACTTCTGGAATACGCAAATCAATAGCATGTCTTTTTAGCATCTTAAGACCAATTGCTTCTTTTTCGAACAAATCTGCAGGTACACGACCGTTATACTTTACAAAAATACTACCATTCTTTTCAAAAGTAACGTGTAAAGCTTGATTGATATCTCCACCTGTAATTCCCCGATAAGACGTAATCGTATCTTGAAATCTCCCCTCTAATGCCGAAAAAAGAGCATTTTTCATACTTTATTTATTCGATTCAAGTCAACGATTACACATTTATTTGCTTATATGAGGCTTAAGAAAATTTAAAAGTGATTCACACGCTTTTTCTAACATTTCAAATACATTTTCAAACCCATTAGAACCACCATAATAGGGATCTGGAACAGCTTTTAATCCGCTTTCTGAATCAAATTGCATCATTAAATACACTTTTTGAAGTTGATCAGGAAAATGCATCATAGATTGAATATTCGTCAGGTTATCTTCATCCATTGCAATAATCAAATCGAAATAATTGGTATCGAAGTTAGTAAAGCGCCTGGATCGGCTTGGCAAATCAACACTATGTTTTTGGGCGGTTGCTCTACTTCTTGAGTCAGCTCGCTCCCCTTCATGATAAGCAGAGGTTCCCGCTGAATCGATTTCAAAATAATCTTGAAGTTTGTACTTTCTTAAAAGATGAATAAAAATCCCTTCTGCAGTTGGGCTTCTACAGATATTTCCTAAACAGACAAAAATTATCTTGTAGGGCTCTTTTTTTGAAATTGGACGAAAAGACAACGATTCAAGTGAATTAATCATTAGCTTGTATTTGATTATTTAAAAGTTCTTCAGGAGTTTTCCCTAAGTTTTGGAGCTCAAATTTTATGGATTCAACCATTTCATGATCGGGATAGGTTTGCAAAAATTTATTGTAAACAGCTTCGGCACGCTTAAAATCTTTCAGATATTCAGCATAAGTAAAACCCTGTAAAAATAATGCTTTAGCTGCATTTTTATGGTTTGGAAATTCTCGATAAAATCGCTCAAGATAGTTTACACTTTCTTCATATCGCTTGTAATGATCCGCTTCCATCATAGCTAAATTATAAATATATAGACCTGAAAGAGTATCAGTTGGGTAGGCTGAAACAAATTGTTTGTAGTAGTCTCTTAAGGTGTTCATTTCCAGATTTCTTTTGCTTCCCTCTTTCATAGAATTGGGATCTTCAAACAAAATTCCTTGAATAGACTCAATGTCCTTAATTCGTTTCTCTTTGTCAGACAAGGAAGAACACGAAAAAATAAAACCTGATATAGTTAGAATTAACAAGAACTTAGAAAAGTAATTTATTTTGTTGGAGTTACTTAGCATAAAGTAATGTTTACAAATTTGTATATTGTGAGCTTAGTTTTGTTCAGGAAACCCATGAACGTGAATATGTTAAAGAAATTTCAAGAAATCAAACAAATTAATCATCCTAAATTAGAATTAGAAATTCTACATTTCTGGAAAGAAAATAACGTTTTTACGCAAAGTATTAAAACGCGTGAAGATGGAATTCCCTTTACTTTTTATGAAGGTCCTCCAACTGCGAATGGGAAACCGGGAATTCATCATGTTATGGCAAGAACCGTAAAAGATTTATTCTGCCGTTACAGAACCCTAAAAGGTTACCGAGTAGAAAGAAAAGCAGGTTGGGACACTCACGGCTTACCCGTTGAAATTGAGGTCGAAAAAATGCTTGGACTTGAAGGTCGCGCGCAAGTTGAAGCCTATGGCGTTGCAAAATACAATGCCTTATGCCGCGAAAGTGTGTTAAAGTACAAAGATCTATGGGATCAACTAACCGAAAGAATGGGCTATTGGGTTGATTTAACCACTCCTTATGTCACTTTCGAAAATAAGTACATTGAATCGTGTTGGTGGGCTTTAAGTGAGTTATATAAAAAAGGATATTTGTATCAAGGGTATAAAATTCAATGGTACTCTCCGGGTAGCGGAACGGTTTTAAGCTCACATGAAGTTAGTTTAGGCTATAAAGAAGTTCAGGATCCTTCTGTTTTTATAAAATTCAAATCTGTTGAAGGCGACCAAACGTATTTTGCTGCTTGGACTACTACTCCTTGGACGCTAGTTTCCAACATGGCTTTGACAATTAATCCTGCAATTGATTATGTGTATGCTCATGTGAAAGCAAGTGGAGACATTTTAATTATTGCCAAAGCACTTGCTGATAAAGTTATTGGTGGCGATGAATACGAAGTCATTCGCGAAGTTAAAGGTTCTGCTCTTTTAGGAAAACGCTATGAACCCTTATTCGGTTTTGCAAAACAAGAATTAGGCGATGTAGCTTGGAAAGTTATCGGAGGAGACTTTGTAACGCTCGAAGATGGTACTGGAATTGTTCACACCGCACCCGCTTTTGGTGCTGATGACTTTATCGCATGTCAAAACGCTGGAATTCCCATGTTCAACCCTATTGACCGTGAAGGAAAATTCACAGCTAATGCTGGCGAATTTGATGGCTTTTGGTTCAAAGAAGCAGACAAGCTTATCATTAAAAATTTAAAAGAACGAGGTTTGCTTTTAAAGCAATTAACGTACTTGCACAATTATCCTCACGATTGGAGAAAAGGCACGCCTTTGATGTCTTACCCCGTAGAAAGTTGGTTTATTCGTACTTCTGCGGTTAAAGACCGAATGATAGAACTGAATAAAACGATTAATTGGAAACCAGAAAGTACAGGTACCGGTCGTTTTGGAACTTGGCTTGAAAACAATGTTGATTGGGCAATTTCACGCCAAAGATATTGGGGAACACCTATTCCGATTTGGGTAAATGATGCTAATCCAGAAGATTTAGTTATTGTCGGTTCCGTAAAAGAATTAAGTGAAATTTCAGGATTAGGTGATTTAAGCGCTCTTGACTTACATCGCCCATTTATTGATGAAATTTCTTGGAAAGCTAAAGATGGCGGAACTTACAAACGAATTCCAGACTTATTAGACGTTTGGTTCGATTCTGGAGCAATGCCATTTGCTCAACATCATTATCCTGCACACGGCAAAGCTGAATTCAAAGAACAATTTCCTGCAGATTTTATCGCCGAAGGAGTCGATCAAACTCGAGGTTGGTTCTATACCCTTCATGCACTTGGAACCATGTTATTTGATAAGCCTGCCTATTTAAATGTAGTTTCAAATGGTTTAGTTTTAGATGCTAAAGGCGAAAAAATGTCTAAAACAAAAGGAAATACCGTTGATCCATTTGAAATAATCAATAAATATGGCTCTGATATTACTCGTTGGTATATGATGAGTAATGCGTCTCCTTGGGAAAACTTGAAATTTAGTAAAGAAGGCATTGAAGAAACACAGAGAAAGTTCTTCAATACGATTACAAACACCTATTCATTCTTCGCCTTGTATGCGAATATTGATGAGTTTGAATATGATGAAGATTTATTACCAGTTTCAGAAAGACCCGAAATTGACAGATGGATTATTTCTCGATTATACACAACGGTAAAAAAAGCAGATAGCTTTTTCGAACAATATGAGCCAACAAAAGCAGTTCGTGAAATCGAAAAATTTACCGAAGAATTAAGTAATTGGTACATCCGCAGAAATAGACGTCGATTCTGGAAAGATGGTAATTCTGATGATAAAATTGCAGCGTATAACACCCTTTTTGAGTGTTTAGTAAATCTGTCAAAACTGATTGCACCGGTTGCTCCTTTTATGGCTGAGTGGTTATATCAAAACCTGAATGCCCCATCGAAAGAATCCGTTCATATTTCTTTTTTCCCAACCGTAGAAGAAACAGCTATTGATAAAGAATTAGAATATAAAATGGAACGCGCACGATTGATTTCAACGATTGTACTTCGTTTAAGAAATCAACTTTCGATTAATGTTCGCCAACCTTTAGCCAAAATTATTCTTCCGATTAGTGATAAAAAAGAAATTGCCATTATTGAATCCATCAAAGCAATTATTCTGGAAGAAGTAAATATTAAAGAAATTGAATACGTAAGCGACGATTCAGGCATTGTAGAAAAAAGTGCTAAACCAGACTTTAAAAAGCTCGGAAAACGCTTAGGTGGAAAAATGAAAGCAGCTAGTCTATTAATTAAAGACCTTGACACAAAAGCTATTTCAGATTTCGAAAAAAATGGTAAATTTGACCTCCTAATCGACTCAGAAACAATTTCAATTGATTCAAGTGAAATTGAAATCGTTAGAACTGGATTACATGGTTGGTCTGTTGAGTCTGAGAATGGATTAACAGTGGCTTTAGACACAAATATTTCTGATGCTTTAAAAAATGAAGGTATTGCTAGAGAATTTGTGAACAGGGTTCAAAACATGCGAAAAGAAGCCGATTTTGATGTTACTGATCGAATCGTAATCTATTGCCAAACTAACGAATCCTTTCAAAAAGCCATTAAATCAATGGAAAACTATATTTGTGATGAAACATTAAGTCTTGAAATACATTTTGAAGAATCAGCAGAAGCCGATTATCTCAAAACGTGGGAAATAGACTCCGAAGAAGTCATCATAGGAATTAAACGCGCAACACTTTAAAAAAGGTGAATCATGGAAGTTAATGATAGAAAACCAGGCGAACGAGTTTCCCCTTATAACGATGAAGAATTAGACTACTTTCGCGGAATCATTTTAAAAAAACGTACCGAAGCGGAAGAAGATTTAGTAATGCTTCAAAAAACATTGCGTGAAGCTATGGATAACCCTAGTGATGATAACGCGTATTCTTTTCACATGGCTGATGCTGGAACGGATGCTTCGGAACGTGAAAAAAACTATGTTTTATTAAATCGTACAAAAAAATTCATCAATTATCTTGATGCGGCTCTTGAACGAGTTAATAATAAAACGTACGGCGTTTGTAGAGTTACAGGTAAAAAAATCTCTAAAGGTAGATTAGAAGCTGTGCCTCACACACAAATCAGCATTGAAGCTAAACTAAAACGCAGATAATTTTCCGTTGATTACTTCAAAAAAATGGGGCTTATTGCTTTCAACAGCAGTAAGCGTAATTGTACTTGACCAATGGTCTAAATATGTAGTTCGAACCGATACCAGCTGGCAATACTTTGATATCATTAAAGGCTGGCTGGCTTTTCATTATACACAAAATCCTGGAATGGCTTTGGGTATAGATTGGTTACCAACTCAGGTTATTGGTTCAATAACGACTATCGCCATTATTTTTATCACTTTTTATCTCATAAAATTAGCGAAAAATGCCAATTTAGCTCAGATTTTTTGCTTTGGATTAATTATTGGCGGGGCTTTAGGGAATATTTTCGATCGCATGTTTATGGGAATTATTCAGGGTCGTGGTGGATTTATGGATGGTCATGTTGTTGATTTCATTCACTTTACCCTTAGAATTAACAATTGGGATGTCTTTCCCTATATTTTCAATATTGCCGATGTTGCTATTAGTTGTTCTGTTATAAGTATGTTTTTGTTTTATAAGCATTTGATGCCGGAAGAGTTTAAAACTCACCCAAAAACAGAGACTGCAATAGAAAAGCAAGCAGAGATCGATTAATAAATTAAATCCGTCATGCTGGGCCCTGACCCAGCATCTCAGCCTAATCGTGAATTAAATTAAAGCCGTCATGCTTGGATCTGACCCAGCATCCCTGCCAAATTGTGAATTAAATTTAAAGCCGTCATCCTGGGCCTAATCGTGAATTAAATTAAAGCCGTCTTGCTGAACCCTGACCCAGCATCCATGCCAAATCGTGAATTATATTCAGGATTACACTTCAAAACCAAATGACGTTCACCCTTGTTCATTCTAGGTCTCGACTAAAAACTAAAGTACTAATTCATAACCCGAACTCAGGTTAATAACATACGTTTTCAATTCCATCAGTAAAACAATAGATATTCACTTTTTCAATTTAGATGCAAAAAAAGTGACTAGATTTCGATTGATTTTAGAAAATTTTAGGGTTTATTTTACTTTTCGTAACCAATTCCAATTCAATTGATGAAAGAACCTTCCGTAATCGTTAAAAATCATCTAGTGGACTTCTGATTTTACCAGCTCTTGTTTTACTTACTTTGGTATAAATTTCTGTTGTTTTGATATCATTATGACCTAACAATTCTTGGATAAATCGAATATCCGTTCCCGCTTCCAATAAATGGGTAGCATACGCATGCCGGAGACTGTGAACGGAACCGGGTTTTCGAATACGCGCCAACTTCTTTGCAGATGCCATAATCGCCTGAACAGAACGAGTGCTGTATTTTCCCCCATTTTGTCCTTCAAATAGATATTCTTTAGGTTGATGCGCTTTAACATACTCCCTAAGTTCGTCTAAGAGTGTTTCACTTAAGGCCACTACCCTATCCTTCTTCCCTTTCGACTGACGAATAAATAAGGTCATACGTTTAGAATCCACATCTGAAAGTTTAAGATTCACTACTTCACTAACACGTAAACCACCGGAATAAGCGGTCATAAGAATGACACGATGCTTGATGTTTTCTAACACACCGAATAACTTTTTTAACTCCGATTGAGACAAAATCTGAGGTAATTGTTCTTTTTGCTTCGGTCTAGGAATGGATTCGAAAATAATCGGATTTCGCAAAACTTGATTAGTATAAAATTTTAGTGCATTAACTGCACCGTTTAAAGAAGATTCAGAATACGAACACTCGGAACGTAAATACTGCAAATAAGAACGATACTTTTCATCCAATAATGATGTAACAGGAGTAGTTTTAAGCAAGCTTAAAAAGCGCAAAAACTCACTCAAATACGTCCTAATTGTTGAACGACTATAAGCTTTTAAAATCAATTGCTGATAATACAAACAAGCTTGATGATAATTTTCATGCGAAAGCAAGCGCGGCTGAATCGGGTAATCGGCAATAACAACAAATAGATGTAAGCTTGCAAGCAGGTTAAACCGAGCACGAAATTCAGGCGTATCCACCACCAACCAAGCCTTAATCGTTTTAGACCAAACGGCAGCAGGAAACGACTTACGAAACCGAGAAATAAGCGTTCTATCTTTTGGAAAACGAACAGCAATCCAAACCGAATTTCGATGAAAAACCAATTCAGCAGACCAAGATTTCGACATTGCGTAAAGATGTAAAAGTTAACGGTTACAATATAAAAACGAAAGCCTAAAAATACGTTACATTTCAACGGAATACAACACTTAGAGTCTTGTTTTAAATCAATATGAGGAAATATGCCCCTAGAAAGAATTAAAAATTGCATATTTTCTGGAGTTGCGTATATTTGGTAGTTGTGCGTCAGTG
>Ga0210034_1000535_pt1 | contig 40020 bp, 31 predicted proteins | sample CryGeymeta201505_FD_185466 | JGI IMG/M metagenome (GOLD analysis project Ga0210034, IMG submission 185466) | Groundwater microbial communities from Crystal Geyser aquifers in Utah, USA - Crystal Geyser metaG 2015-05 (SPAdes) (version 2) | ecosystem: Environmental > Aquatic > Deep subsurface >... | reverse complement strand
TATAGTAAGGTTAAAAGTGTTCAAATATATTCGGAGCAGGATACTATCAATCTTAGCAGTCTTTCAATTCAAAAATTGAAAGATCACAAATTTCTATCGACTAAATGGAATATTGTTGGAATTAAAGCTAATTATTTATCATTTACTATTGATAATATATCTATGATTGTTATTCCTAAAAAAGGAATGAATATTAATCTTTTAAATTCAAATGCTTCTAGGTGGACTGAACTAATTCGTCGAGATATTAATATATATGATGAAAAAGAGACTAGTGAAAACAAGATAGACTCAATTATTACAAATGGAAACTATTCCTTCACTCAGAATTTTTATTTTTTTATTGGCGATAATATGTTCAATTCGGATGACAGTAGAAAATGGCAAAGTGTTCCAGAAAAACTTATTATTGGAAAAGTCTTATTTCGGTTTCGGTGGAATCCACTTAAATTAAATCGATTTAAATGGCTGGGTTAAAAATTAAAAAAAATAAACCAATTTGCACACTCGTCTCTTAGTCGTCATACTTGCTTTACTTAGTTTGGGAATTATTTCTTTGCTCAAACTTCCGCTCAATTTGCTTCCTACAATTGAACAGCCATCTTTATTGGTACGAACCGAGTGGCCTGGAGCGAGTGCTCAAGAAGTAGAACGAGCGATATCGGAACCTATGGAAGCACTTTTGGCTACGGTTCCGGGTTTGGCTTCCATTCATTCATTTACTCGTCAGGAATTAGCTTTAATTGAGATTCAATTGTCTTGGGATGCCGATCGAGACATGGCTTTTATTCGAATTCGTGAAAAATTGGAAGTTTTGCGAGATCAATTGCCTTCATCTGCAAAATCCCCAACGGTTATTCGCTCGAATGCTTCAGATAGTCCTGTTGCCGTTTATGCACTTTCGCTTAATCATGAATCGCATGATTTATCAAGTCAAATTCAATTAAAAAATTGGGCGGATCAGGTTTTTGCAAGGCGTTTGGAAGGAATTGATGGTTTGGCTCAAGCCGTTTTGGTAGGAGCGGTAGAATCTCAATTGGTCGTACGTTTCAAAGAAGATGCCATAGCTCGTTTTGGTATTTCTTTGGATGAACTAAAAAATGTAATTGCCGAGCAAAATCGGTTTACCTCAAGTGGATTGTTACGCGACAGTTGGTATCGCTATTCCTTAAAATTGGAAACGCGATTACATTCAGAAGAACAATTGCGGCAGTTGCCCATCAAACGTTTAGAAAATGGACGTGTGGTATTAATTCAAGATGTGGCAGAGATTCGCTTGGAAGAAGCGCCAAAACAGTCTTTTGCAGAAGTAAATGGCAAAACGATTATTCTTGTTCAGCTAAAAAAAGAATTTGGGAAAAATACGGTTCGAGTAGTTGAGGATGTGCTTCCTGTAGTCGAAGAATTGCAAAAAGCGAATCCCGAAATTCAAATTACTTTATTATCTGAGGAAGCGAGTACGATTAAAGGCACCATCAAAAATTTATTAATTGCCTTAGTATCGGGTGGCGTTTTGGCTTTTTTAGTTTTGTTTCTTTTTTTAAAAGATCCTTATTTGCCCTTTACCATTGGTTTATCCATTCCTTTATCCTTGCTCATTTCGTTTTTTGTAATGTATGTGTTCAAAATCGATTTAAATATTGTTTCTTTGGGAGGTTTAACCTTGGGAATTGGGCTTTTGGTAGATAATTCCATTGTGGTTTTGGAAAACATGAAACGCCATCATAGTATGGGGAAATCCTTGTTAGAAGCATCTAAAGATGGGACAAAAGAAATTGCTTTGGCTGCTACGGCTTCCACCTTAACAACAGTTTCCGTATTTCTTCCTTTACTTTATTTGGGTGGCGTGCAAGGCGTTTTATTTCGTGATCAAGCTTTAACCTTATCTATTTCTTTATTGGCGTCTTTGGCAGTTGCTTTGTTTTTCTTGCCGGCTGCATCCGTTTCTGTGAGTGGAAAAAAGAGTTCCGATTCAGGCTTATTTCAACAATCACAATGGCTTGAAGGATTATTAGGAGTATATAAAAATTCTTTGTCGTATTGTTTGAGGTTCAAATGGCTGAGTTTAGGAATCATTTTGGGTTTAATCATCCTAACGGTTTTACTTGGGAATTCTTTGGAGCGCCGAATAATGCCTTCATCTCAAAAAACATCGTTTGCGGTTCAAATTCAACTTCCATCTAATGCAGCAATTACCACAACGGAGTTTGCTGCGAATGAAATTTCAGCCATGCTTTTACAAACGAATCCAAACGCGAATATTCAATTGTGGGGTGGATTTTCTGATCAAACAAATTTAAATCGATTAGCTGATGAAGCGTTGAATCGGTTCCGTTTGGATGTTTCGACTTCGATTCCTGAGGAAATGGAATTATTAAAAGACTTGGTTAACAATTGGTTGCGCGAGAAATCAGGCTGGAGTTTGGAATGGTTAGATTCGGATGCTGTTTATGGTTCGTTGTTGGCTTTTAGTAAGGAAACGGTTCGTTTATCGGTTGAAAGTCCTATTAGAGAATCGAAAGAAAGTTATATTCGTAGGTTGCAAACTCGTTTAGAGCAGATTCGTCCAGGTTCTTTGTTCGAAAAAAAATATCCACAGGAACAGAAAATTATCACTTTGCAGTTAAATGATCAGGCGCGAAGATTGTACGCCGTTCCTTTGCAAGTTATTATTCAACAATTGCAATCGGTTGATTTAGGATTGGAAGCCACACAATGGCAGCGAGGTTCAGAGCAAATTAGTGTTCGATTAACACGAGCGGAGCGAAGACAAGATATAAGTTCAATTCCGATTTTTTGGAATAATCAACGTTTTAGAGTCGATCAATTATTGGATATTCGTGAAGAAATAAGTCCAGAGTTATTTGAACGAGTGGGTCAGCAAGCGGTTGAAACTTGGGTTTTAAATTGGGATTTGTCAGATTGGTTTGCGCATAAAAGTGAATTAACGGCCATTTTACAAGAACCTGAATTTATACAAGAACGAGTGTTGATTTCAGGTTTAGGAAAAGAAATTGGCGCTCTTTTATTGGAGTTAAGTGAATTGGTGCTTTTGTCTATTTTATTGATTTATTTGATATTAGCGGCTCAGTTTGAACATTGGTTGTATCCTTTGTTTATGGTGATTTCAGTTCCTTTAGCTTGGTTAGGAGCTTTTTCTATGTTGAAGATTTTAGGCTTAGAACTGAGTTTGTTTTCAGGTTTGGGTTTATTGATTTTGACTGGAATTGCCGTGAATGACGCGATTTTAAAAATCGATTTTATGAAACGCTATTTTGAAGAAACAGGAGATGTACATCTTGCGATTTCAGAAGCAGGAAAACATCGTTTTCGTCCCGTTTTGATGACAACAGTAACCACTGTTCTAGGCTTATTGCCCATGTTATTACCTTTCGGTGAAAATTATGTGCTGAGTCAGGCTTTAGCCGCAAGTGTTGTAGGTGGAATGATAAGTTCTACGCTATTAACGCTGTTTGTAATGCCTCTGCTGTTTTATGTTTGGAATGGAGGGAGAAGGAGTCTGGAGTCTAGGAGTCTGGAGTCTAGGGGGGATTTGTGATGCTTCGTTTTTATGATTGTATTAATTTGATTAGCTTTTTAGCGGAAATTTTAAATAAATTTATGGAGACTTTTTATGAGTGATATTTCTAGAGTTAAAATATTTAAGGACTTAGTTGTTTGGCAGAAAGCACATGCTTTTGTTTTGGCTATTTATCATGAATCTTTAAAATTTCCAAGTGATGAGCGATATGGATTAACTTCTCAAATTCGAAGAGCTAGTGTTTCTATTGCGGCCAATATAGCAGAAGGATTTAGAAAGCGTCACCGAAACGATAAAATCAAATTTTATTCAATCTCTCAAACCTCACTTGAAGAAGTCCGCTATTACTTAATTCTACTTCACGATTTAGGCTATTTGGACACCACAAACTTAAACGAAAATCTGGAAGATGTTTCTCGCTTATTGGAAGGTCTAATCCAAAGTATAGAAAAATCAACAAAGTACGGCTAGAATTTCCCCCACCCAGACTCCCGACTCCTGACACCTATTTTAAAAAAATGAAACACATTCTTCTCATAATTCTACTTCTTTCCTGCACATCAGAAGCTAAAAAAGAAAAGCCCACAGAAATTCCTGAGACGGCAGACGTTCGGCCGAAGATTTTAATGAAAATTGTTGATTCTGAAGCTATTGATTTATTTATAGATACTGAAGGTATCGTTGAAAGTGCGGTTCAAGTAAAATTGGTTAGTCGCGAATCGGGTTATTTAGTTCAGCATAAATTGGTAGATGGAGAAGCTGTAAAAAAAGGGAATCTTTTGTGGGAACTTGATGACCGATCCTTGCAATTGCGTATTAAAGAAGCTGAAATTGCTGTACAAAAAGCAAAACGCGACATGTTAATTGAGCTCAATGCCCGAAAAAGTGCGAATCATAATCTAGATTCAAAACAAGAACAATTATTACGCATACAATTTGGAGTTGATGAAGCAGAAATTCGTCTTCTAGATTTACAGTTAAGCGCCAAATTCATGCGATTTTCAGCGCCATTTGATGGATTTTTGTCCATACCAGTAACAAGAAATCAAGGAGATTTTATTCAAGGTGGAACGGAATTGGGATTATTGGTGGATCCAAATCAAAACCGATTAAAACTATTTGTGCTTCAACAAGATGCTGCTTTAATAAAAATTGGGCAAATTGTATTTGATGATAAAGCCCAAGAAATCGGAAAAATTTCTGCGATTTCACCCATTGTGGACGAAAAAACACAGTCCGTAAGTGTTTGGGTTGCTTTAAATGCACAATCCGGTTTACGACACGGAGAGAGAAAACGAGCACGCATTGCTATCGAAAAAGTACAATCAACCATACGCGTTCCTCGCTCATCGGTGTTAGAACGAGATAATCGCCTCGTAATTTTTAAAAACAAACGAGGACAAGCACAATGGGTTTACGTAACGGTAAAAGGGCAAAACAAAGAATGGGCAGTCGTTGATGGAAAAGGCTTAGCAGTTGGTGATACGATTGCTTACGACAGACATTTTACATTAAGTCATTTGCAAAAAATCGATCCGATACTTGAATAATATTTCGAAGACGAGCTTGTGAATCTTTTCAAACGAAAATATACCTTTACGCTAATTTATACGCTTCTAGTTTTATTCGGCTGGCTGAGTTTTAGACAGCTTGCGGTGGAACAGTTGCCGAATACAGATTTGCCATCTGTAACGGTCTCGTATCGTTGGGGAAGAAGTTCGCCAGAAGTAATGGAGCAGGAAATAACTAGAAAAGTTGAGCAAATCGCATCACGATTACCTGGAATTCAAGATATTCGTTCAAGTTCACAAGAAGGAAGTGCTCGCGTAACAGTAACATTTCAAAAAAATATAAATATTAACTTAGTACAGTTAGAGTGGGCAGAACAACTTAAAGTCTTGGAAACCAGTTTGCCAACAGAAATCAGAAGAGGAGAAATGACACGCTCCGTTCCTGATGAAGTTAAAGGGCAGCAATCATTTATCACGTATTCTGTTTCTGGACCAATTAGTGGTTATGCCTTAAAAAATCTTGCTCAACAACAATTAGTTTTACCACTTTCGGGAATTACAGGACTTGCAAAAATTAATTTAAATGGAATTCAAGATCCGGTTTTACGATTCAGTTATTCGGCACAAGAATGGAATAATTTGGGCTTATCGATTGGGTCAGTTTTAAGTGAATTGAGTCAACAATTTGAATGGATTGGTGCAGGTGCTATTCGAATGAATGGAAACAGAATCACTTTGGTAAGTAAGCCGAAGTCATCGGAGCTCAGCGAGTTACGGAAATGGCCGATAAAAACTAGGGGAGACAAATGGTTCACTTTAGACGATCTCGCCCAAATTACGATTGAAGATTATCCGGCAACTTATTTAAGGAGAATCAACGGACAAACGGCATTAACGATAGATTTTGTAAAAGAATCAGGCGCTGATGCCTTAAATTTAGCCGAACTAATTCACTCAGCGGTTGCAGAAATTCAAAAAGATTTGCCAGAAGGCGTAATCCTCAGAAAAGAAAAAGATTCAACAGAAAAAATTCGTGATGAAATTAATGCCTTGGGCGAGCAGTCAATAAATAGCGTTCTTTTTGTCTTTATATTATTACTCCTCATTATTCGTGCAATAAAAGCACCGATTCTCATAGTTAGCAATATTCTATTTTCCTTGTTTTTTGCCTTTATTGGCTTACAATTATTAGGTCAAACCTTAAACACATTTACGATGGCGGCGCTTACCATTTCAATTGGAATGTTAGTTGATAACGCAATTGTAGTTTATGATCATTTAGAGAAAAAAATTAAAGCAAGTACAATTCAGGAAAAGAGAGAAGAAATTCTAAGAGAACTTACTGTGGTTGTGGTTCCTGTAATTGGAAATACCTTAACTACAGTTGGAATATTTCTTCCTTTATTGTTTAGCATTCCATCTTTACGCTATTTCCTTGAGCCATTTGGCTTAGCATTAGGATTGGCATTAATAGGTTCGGTTTTAGTAAGTCTAAGTTGGATTCCTTTTTTGTTTTATTATTTGCCCATCAAACCGAAGAAAAAAAGGAAACGCAAAAAACAATCTTGGTTAAAAGGTCTAGCCATTTTTTGGTCAATTCGATATAAATTACGTTGGGTGATTTTAACTGCATTTGTATTTACAATCGGAATTCCGATTTATTTATTACCTGATATCAAACAAGAAGAACAAACTGATGAAATTTCATGGTTGGATTATCTTAGGGTAAATAAAGAAGATATAAGTACTTACATAGGTGGAGTTGGTTACAGATTCTATAGAGATATTAGTTTTGGTGAACCCTGGAAAATGCCAGAATCAGAATCCATTTATGTAAATATCAAAACTCCCGTTGGAACTCCTTTAGAAGAATTGGATAAGATTGCAAAACAATTTGAACGAGTTGCAGAACCTTTTTTGACGTTTATGAACTATTCTGAATCGTACATTGATGAAAAAAATGGAGCCTATTTGAATTTCGTTTTCGATAAAGAATCCGTTTACATACCACAGCCTTATGTACTTAAAGGCGAATTAATGTATTTAGCTGCACGAACGGGGAATTCAACCATATCTGTTTCGGGATTTGGAGATGGATTTTCTAACGGTGGCTATTCTAGTGGAAATTCAGTTAGCTTTGAAATGACAGGATTTACCTACGAAGCCTTAAAGAATGCGGCTGAAGAGTTAAAACTTCGTTTAGAACAAAATTCAAGAGTTAGAGATGTGGATATCAATAAATCGGGATTTTGGGGGAGAGACGATTTATTTCATTATGTAATGGAATTGGATGAACAAAAAATGATGCAATTTGGGATAAAAAAGGCCTCTATTTTAGCAGAAATCAGATCGGATGTGCAACCAGAAGCATTTTATGGAAGAGTAATTTACGATAGTAAGCCGGTTTATATTCAAGCAGTAAATACAGATGTAAGTGATCGCAAGGACTTGTTTATGAATCAGTTACGACTTATTGATGGAGTTTGGATTCGACTTTCAGAATTAACAAAATTAGAAAAAGAAAAGACTTTGGCAAGAATCGATAGAACGAATCAACAATACAGTCGAACGATTTCTTTTGAGTATTTAGGTTCTTGGGAAATGGGTAAAAAATTTCAGAAAGAAGTGGTTGAAACTGTAGTTTTACCAGTTGGAATTAAGTTAAGTATCCCTGACTTTTGGTCACGATTTAGAGTTAATAAAACCGATGAATCTAAAAATAGATGGTATGTTTTTGCAGGTTCATTGGTAATCGTTTTTTTGATTTTAGCAGGATTATTAAATCATTTCAGAGAAGCTTTATTTACTTTGAGCTTTGTAGCACTTGGGTTTTTAGGTGTTGCTTGGTTAAGTTTGGAATTTGATTTGCAGTTTGGAAGAGGAGCGTATGCTGGAATTTTATTATTAGGCGGAGTAATCGTAAATAACGGACTTTTACTGTATCATGAACAGTTAGGTTTAAAAGAAAAAGGAATTTTTGGATTTCGAAATGCACTTTACGTTTTGCGCTATAAATTACGCTCCGTTTGGCTGACATCCTTAACAACTATTGCCGGTTTATTACCCTTATTGATTTGGAGTGACGATATATTTTGGTCAGGAATGGCGTTTGTGGTTTGTGCTGGAATGGGATTTTCGACTGTTATGATTAGTTTGTTTTGGGGAACTTGGGTGAGAGGTGAGAGGTGAGAGGTGAGAGGTGAGAGGTGAGAGGTGAGAGGTGAGAGGTGAGAGGTGAGAGGTGAGAGGTGAGAGGTGAGAGGTGAGAGGAGTCAGGAGTCAGGAGTCAGGAGTCAGGAGTCAGGAGTCAGGAGTCAGGAGTCAGGAGTCAGGAGTCAGGAGTCAGGAGTCAGGAGTCAGGAGTCAGGAGTCGGGAGTCGGGCTCGAAAACTCCCCCTTGAAGGATGGTTTAATCGCAAGTTATACATGAACTTGAAGGGGGCTGGGGGGATGTGAATTAGGAATTAGGAATTAGGAATTAGAGTTGGGGGTTAGGAGTCGGGAGTCGGACTCGAAAACTCCCCCTTGAAGGATGGTTTAATCGCAAGTTATACATGAACTTGAAGGGGGCTGGGGGGGATGTGAATTAGGAATTAGGAATTAGTTTCATCTGAAAGGTGATTATTACTATTCGATTTCTGTAAACCCGAAGAAATAGGAGCATATTCTAATTTTAAAGTGTACTTTTCTTCGTCATTTTCTGAGACTAATTTAAAAATTTCGTCATTATTGGAAGTGCTTGTTTTTGCAACTCGTCCTAAAGCTTCATTAAGAGTGATTTCAACAAACTCCATCTGAGAGTTGGGAACTTTTTAATAAATTCGTTTCCATTAGGATTTCTTTTATTTGTTTCCCATTACTTAAAATCTGAGAATATGTCGAAGAAGTCCATTCATCGGTTAAAGAATAAAAATCTTTAGCTTCTAGTGTTTTTGACACTTGAATAGATGGTATTTCTTGTTTTAACTCAGATTTTTTTAGATTACTAAATTTGCTTGAAACTGAAGCCTCTTTTTTTAACTAATCGTAACATTTTCAAAAAATGGGGTTCCTTTATGAGAGAAATAAAAGGGCAACTGATTCATTTCCCAGCAATGAACCCTTCCAGAATGCCGTCTTTTGGGTGTGCGCCTTTTCAAATCCTTCAAATTCGCTGATTATTTTGATGAAGACTACTTTTCGGATTTAGTTCAGCAATAAAATCGTTGAAAGTACTCCATTGGGATGCATCAAAATCGACTTTTTGAATTGGATTTAACTTTAGATTCAATAAAACCAAGCTATTTGAAACAGATTATGGAATTATTTTAGAAAGAAAACCTAGGTTCAAATTTTGTGTAAAGTAATAAAAACAGTACTATTCGCAGAACGCGAAATAAACAATGGAAACATTCTATTCTGAAACCACTTTTAGCAAAATAGCTTAAATGTTTTAGTGTAACTATTGCATTTGCCTGATATTATTAGTTATTTATGAACCTGTTATTAAATACGTTTTAATTGATATGCCAATTTTAGAACTGCAACAATCTTCACCACTTTTTTCAAATTATGCGCTTGATCAGGCGTTTGACGAAATGTTTACATCAAATGGAATTCCACGTGAGCATTACGAAATTCTTTATAAACGACTTTTAGAGTTACCTGCTGATGAGCTTCAAAAGCGACAGTTTGATGCAGATGCTACATTTATGAATCAGGGAATAACGTTTACCGTTTATCATGATTCTGCAAGTACGGAGCGAATATTTCCCTATGATTTACTACCAAGAATAATTCAGGCAAAAGAATGGGAGTGCATCGAAGTAGGATTAAAACAACGAGTCACCGCATTAAATTTATTTCTGAAAGATATTTACCACGAAGGAAGAGTATTTAAAGACAATATTATTCCGAGAGAATTAGTGTATTCATGTAAAGCATATCGCCGAGAGATGAGGGGAATATCAATTCCACGTGACTGTTATATTCCAATAGTGGGAACCGATTTAATTCGTGATGGTGACGGAGAATATCGCGTATTAGAGGATAATTTACGCGTTCCAAGTGGAGTTTCATATATGTTGAGTAATAGACAAGTGATAAAGCGTGTTTTCCCGAGAATTTTTCAAAATTACAATATTCGTCCAATCGATCAATATGGCCAAGCATTGCATGCAACCTTGCATTCTTTAGCTCCAAAAGGTGTTGATAATCCAACAATAGTACTTTTGACTCCTGGTGTTTACAATTCAGCATATTTTGAACATACTTTTTTAGCTCGACAGATGGGAATAGAGTTGGTTGAAAGTCGAGATTTATTGGTTCACAACAATGTAGTTTACATGCGAACTACTTCTGGATTAAAACGAGTACATGTAATTTACAGAAGAGTTGATGATGACTTTATTGATCCTTTAGTATTCCGACCTGATTCTATGCTGGGCGTTCCTGGGATTTTTAATTCGTATAGAGCTGGGAATGTAACTCTTGCAAACGCACTTGGAACTGGAGTGGCCGACGATAAAGCGGTATATGCTTATGTTCCAAAATTAATTAAGTATTTCCTTGATGAAGAACCAATAATTCCTAACGTAGAAACTTTTTTGTGTGAGAATAAAAAAGAGCAAAAATATGTATTAGAAAATATTAAAGATTTAGTTGTAAAAGCAGTTGGTGAAGCAGGAGGATATGGAATGTTAATCGGACCACATTCAACAAAAGAAGAACAAGAAAAATTTAAAGAATTGATAAAATCAAACCCAAGAAATTATATAGCTCAACCGACACTACAATTATCGAAAGCTCCTTGTTTTATAAACGGCGAAGTAGATTCAAGGCATATTGACTTAAGACCTTATATTTTATTTGGTGAAAAAATTACCATAATGCCCGGCGGTTTGACTCGTGTAGCATTAAAAAAAGGCTCATTAGTGGTGAATTCATCACAAGGTGGCGGAAGTAAAGACACATGGGTATTAGATAAGTAAGAGGATTTTTATGAGTACATTATCACGAGTTGCTGATTCTCTATATTGGATGAGTCGCTATTTGGAAAGGGCAGAACACATTGCGCGATTAGTAGATGTGAATCTACATGGAATGATAGATCAGCACCAAGTTGACTCTGAGGAACGATTGAATTATTTACTTGGAACCATAGAAGCTACCATTGAAATTGACAGTGAAGCGAGTTCTTTAGAGTACGAAATAATGAGAATTAGCACATTTGACCGTGCAAATTTAAATTCGATTTATTCTTGCATTGCTGCAGCTAGAGAAAATGCTCGACATGTAAGAGAGCAAATTTCAACAGAGATGTGGATGCAAATTAACCGTTTGTATCTCTTTATGAAAAATGTAAACCTAGATAAATTGTGGAAACAGCAACCTCATGAGTTTTATGTGCAAATAAAAGAAGGTATCATGCTTTTTCAGGGAATTACAGATTCTACAATGAGCCATTCGGAAGGTTGGCACTTTATTTATGTTGGTCGTTTTATGGAGCGCACCTATGCTATTAGCAGACTTGTTGATCGACACTTATCTCGATTCACGAATTGGAAAGTAAATCCTCAAAGAGAAGTTGAAATGACAGAATACATGGATTGGGCGACTCTTTTAAAATCATGTACCGCATTTGAAGCTTATTGTAGAACGTTCGAAGTGAAGTTAACACCCCAACAAATTGTAGGGTATTTGTTGTTAGATGGAGAATTCCCACATTCAATTCGTTTCTCATTGGAAACCATGAAAAAAGCACTAAATGTGATTTCAGAATTAACAGAAACAAAGAAATTCGGGTACATAAATCGACTTGTTGGTAAGGCAGTGGCCCAATTAGATTATTCTACCGAAGAAGAGATTATAGAAAACCCACAAAATGTAATTGAGTTAATTAGAGCTCAATGTGAGTCGATTCATGATGCGGTTTATACAACGTTTATATCGTATCCGATAGAATCGGTAGATTAACTAATGCCAATGGTTAATGGTAAATAGTGAACATGAAATTAAAAATATTATTTTTTGTAAGAAGAAATTATGGTAACAAAAGATAGATTGATTATTAAATACAAATAACTATGAGAAGTTTTGAATTCTATTATTTACTCAACTTTCAGAGTTCGATTTTGACCTCAGAATTAATAAGGATATTCTATGGTTTGTTGCAGCAATATGCGAAAAAAATTGTTTTAAGAAACACTTTAAGCATAAAACGGTCATCCCTTGCTCTGATATGGGATCTCAGCGGAATGTATGAGTATGAATGTAACACTACACAATGCGACCTTGATCTTGTTGTGCTTTTTTAGCAACAGTTAAACCAATTGCATTTTGGAAACTCAAAAAAGTTTCAAGTCCGAATTTAAGATATTTTCAATAAATCAGAAGTGTACTGAACTAAAAGTTTAGCAGCTTATAAGCTCATTGATAAAGGAAGTCAAATAAAATGTCCGGAATTAATTATCAAATAGAACACGAAACGGTATTTAAATACTCAGATGAAATTGCAGAAAGTGTGATGGAAGTTCGTGTATATCCAAAGCAAGATACGCATCAACGTTGTTTGTCATTTCAATTGCGAATAAATCCACATGTGGCAACACATCAATACCTCGATTATTTAGGAAATGTTATTCATCACTTTAATATTCCAGACTTAGTGAAGGAACTAGTAGTGCTAAGCAGAGCTGTAGTTGAAGTTTTTCCAAGTAACATAAAAGAAGAGTTAACTGTTAAAACGACATGGGAAACTTTGAGCCAAGTTTGCACAAATCCAAGTGATGAAATTTGGGATATGCTACAGCCTTCTCCATTCGTTCTATCGACTGATTTACTTAAACAATTAATTTTTGAATTAGAACTAAAAAAGTTAGATAATCCGTATGCGACCGTTATGAATATCAATAAAAAGTTAAATACCTATTTTTCTTATGAACAAAATAGTACAAAAGTGGATTCATCCATAGATGATGCACTCACATTAAAAGCAGGTGTTTGTCAGGATTTTACGCATGTAATGTTAGCTGTTTTACGTGAATTAAAAATACCTGCTCGGTACGTAAGTGGTTATGTTTATCCACGATTAGATTCAGCAGATAGATCAAGTGATGGAGCTACACATGCTTGGGTAGAAGTGTTGTTTCCAGAATTTGGCTGGGTTGGATTTGACCCAACAAATGGAACGCTAGCTTGCGAACGTCATATTAGGGTTGCAGTTGGTAGAGATTACAAAGATGTTCCACCAACAAGAGGTTTGTATCGAGGTGGAGATACAAGTGAGTTAACCGTTAAAGTAAAAGTGACTAAACTTGATTATTTTCAAGAAGATACGGTACAAGATTTACAGCAAGCCACACCAACTAGGGTAAAACGTAGTTTTAAACATTTAGATTATAATTATAGACAACAACAGCAACAACAACAGCAAGAAAATTGTGAATTTTAAATTGTGAATGTTGAATTTCAACTCGGAACTTTTGTAGGATTTTCGTAAATCGTAAATCGTAAATCGCTAAAAACTTACTCTTATACCTGGGCCAATTAAAAAGAAAAATTTTGCTTCTTGCATGAAATAACCAAATCCACCAAATAATGGAAAGTTCAATTTTCCTCTTTTTTGAAGTGGATAAACCGAGCCAATTACTACAATTCCTAAATCTCGTTGTGCATCTTGGTTAAAGTTAAATGCATTTTGTGCTAAAAATCCCAAACCAACTTTAACAGGCAATAATTGCTGAATTTCACCTTCTTTGTAAAAGCTAAATTGTGCCATCATAGCAAATCCAATTCCGCCAAAGAGTGGAGATAGTTTTTCACCCTTTCCGATTTTTTGAGTAATCAAACCGGCAGGAATAGAAACATCCACATCAAAGGTATATGACTTTTGTTGATAGATAACAACTTGTTGTGAATAGCCTTCCGTTTCGTACGCATCTGGTACATGTTCAATTATGAGTTCCACTTTTGCCCATTCACCGAGACCATATGTTTTTTTGGTTAAAAAGCTATTCAAAGAAATGTCATCCATTCTACAACCGTTACGTGGGTAGAAGCTATAACGTGGGGAATTTTCGTTAGGACAGATTGTAAATTTGCCAAGATTTCGCGTTTCAATTAAAGTGCCATTTTTATCTTCCATTCTTGCTTTAATTTGAATTTGTTGTTTCCCATAAAGAAGATCTGGCAAATCAATTTTATCGCCTCTGAAAGAAATTACTACATCTTTAATTGTTTTGGGATATAGAATAGCGTGATTTAAAGTATCCACTTGTTTTTCACCATTTCCATAATCAACGTAGATAAAATCTAGGGGTTTAGGTCTGTCATATTCTTTTATAGAAATAGAAACAGAAGTTCGAGTTTCTTTATCAAAAAGTGCTAAAGATCGCTTCGAAATATTTAAAGGAATTTTGTATCTAAAATTTCTTACATCGTCATTATTATTTAAGGAATCACCACCAACATTTTTTAAATCTTCCATATAATACGTAGCTTTTAGTAGATTTTTCCCTTCTATGCGTAAATCGATAGTTTCACCAGGATGAGCAAATAGATTTCCTGACCAATCTTCACCATAGCGTAAAATAGAGGTTTTTTTAATATTTGGAAGGGGAGATATAGACACATTCGTCATAAAAACTGGATTGTCACCATCTTTTATAAACAAATAACCATCTGTTATTGCATGGTCTGCGTAAGCTCGAAACTCACAAAGAATTCGATCATTATTTAAGCGTGTTTTGGTAAAAATTTCAGCAATTAAAGGTGTACCAACATCTTCACTTGCTTCAACCCGATAGGTTTTTCCTAATTGTAAACGTCTATTATTTTCAAGTTGGATTTCAGTTCCTTTATGATTTGATGGATCTCTTGTTATTTCACGAACATCCATTCTAAGGAAAACGTGGCGACTTCTTTTGATGGTAAACGTGTGACTTATTAAAGGTAATTGCGAGGTGATTCTGCCTAAGCTATCAATAAAAGGTTTTTTTGTTTCTAGTTGTAATTCAAACGTTTGCTCGCCTCTTGTTTTAGGTTCAAGAAATAAAAGTGCTTTTTCTCCTGATTGAGCTAAACGATAATCAAAGTTTTCTCCTGTTTTCCATTCACCATCTAAGATTAGATTTGAAGGATTATTACAAATAAACTCAAAAGAACGAGATTCGCCTAAATATAAATCTTCATTTGCTGGGTAAACAACAGCTCTAGTTTCTGTAAATGGGAATAAAGGAATTTCGTACAGTATTGAATTTCCTAAAGTATCGATCTTTTGGAAGGTAAAAGCAGGGTAGGCGGCGTTCGAAATAGATTTGAATTTGACTTGAAAACGAAATAGTCCATTTGCCAAGAATTTCAAAGAATCACTTATTTCAAAATCTGAGGAGGGTACTAATTGGTAGGAGTGGAGTGAGTCAGGTTTCAAATATAATTCTCCGCGAACATCTTGTTCATTAGAAAAATATTCAAAAACTAAATGTGGTTTTCTATTTACGTATCTGAGGTCTTTACTTGTACTATAAAAACTGGAATTGGATTGAATAACTAAGCTGTCTAATTGAGGGAAATATTCTTGAAATTCAGATAATTGCGCTTTAACTGATAGGGAAATGAGAAAAAATAAAAGTAATATTGAAATGAAGTATGTACTCTTTGGCATCTAACAAAGATACTTTTTAGGACTTGAAAAATCTGTAAATAATTTCAATTTATTTAAGATTTAAGAAAAATTTTAAAATTGAGAGGGTACTAAATTTACTAAACAGGTTCAATATTATTCTCAATCTTGCAGAATTGAGTGTTCTAAACACTGTGGGAATAGTAAGAATATACTAAAAATCAGTTTAAGCTTTGAGCCAAAACAAAAGTTCAATTTTCATAGTTTGCACCCTTTAAAAAGGTGATTAGTCCTTTATTATATTGAAAGCTACTTTTTAGAATTCACTTTGAACTACTATTTTGCGAATATCGGAGTTGAAGTCAACTTGTTGAAAAACAGAATCTCTGCCACTTTGTAATTTTTCGAATTTAGTTTTGAACGAGAACAAGAGATTATGACTTTCGCCATAATGACGGAAAAGAAGTCATCCTGTTGACACTCTCAAAGTGCCGCGAAGCGAAAATCAGGATCTCTTTCGAATTGGGAGTTCATTTTGAGCAAATACTCAGTAGTTCTCGGAATGTACGTCATCCTGTTGTAAAACAGAATCTTGGCCACATTGGGATTTATTAAATTTAGTTTTGAGCGAGAGCAGAAGATTATGGTTTTCATCCTAATGACGGATTTGTTATTTGGCTAAATAGGAGTTTAATTCAAGATAAACTTTAACATTGTGGCGCATTTCGAATGTAGGTATAATGACGATTACCTTAATTCTAAAAAAAAAGATAGTTTTTACTCTAATTCTAATCAAGAACTTAGTCTAATACAGTTCAATTATCGATTTGGTAAAAATAATCGGTAATCATAACTCTAAAACAAAATCAAATCTGAACATGAAATTCATGAAAGAACTAAAATCAACTAAATAAGTAAAACTGTCAAAATGAATTTAGAAATGCCAAATATCTTTGGCACTTCTATTTATGAGTCCACTCCAAAAAGTCGATTATATCGGTTAACACCCTTCCATAGCCTACGAATTCGACGAATAGCTTGCTAAAAACTAATTTATGGAGAACACTCATTTATAAATTATTTATATAAATTTTCGATTTCTTTAGCGTAGTTTAAAGTAATTACTTTTCGTTTTAAACTTAATTTCGCAGTTAACTCACCAGCTTCAACGGTCCAAAGTATCGGAAGTAGTGTGAAGTTTTTAATTTTTTCCCATTGAGCAAAATGATGATTCACTTCATCCACTTCACGTTGAAACTTTTCAAGTACGATTGTTTCGTGAATCATTTGAGCATCTGTAGAATAAGGAATTTGTTTATAATGCGCCCATTCTTTTAAAGCATCATAATTTGGAACAACTAAAGCAGCTGGAAACTTTTGTCCATCACCAACAACCATACACTGTTCAACAAAAATAGATTCTTTTAATTTGTTTTCAATTACTTGTGGCGCAATATATTTACCACCTGAAGTTTTAAACATTTCTTTTTTTCTATCGGTGATTTTAAGGAATCGACCTTCAATAAATTCTCCAATATCACCTGTGTGGAACCAACCTTCAGCATCAATTACTTCGGCAGTTTTTTCAGGCTGTTTGTAATAACCTTTCATCACATTTTCGCCTTTAACCAGAATTTCCCCGTCTTCAGCAATTTTAACGGTAACACCTGGCAGAATTGGACCAACCGTTCCGATGCGAATATCTTCTTTGTTATAGCGATTAAAAGAAATTCCAGGAGAAGTTTCTGTTAATCCATAAGCTTCAAGAACAGGAATTTGTGCTGACCAAAAAATAGTAGCTAAACGAGCTTGTAAAGCAGCGCCACCTGATGCAATTAATTTGATATTTCCACCAACTGCTTCACGCCATTTACTAAAAATGATTTTATTAGCTAATTTTAATTGGAAATTGTACCAAGCACCTTTGTCATATTGAAGATCATATTGATGACCTAATTTTAGTGCCCAGAAAAACAGTGCTTTTTTCACACCAGTTAATTCCATTCCTTTACCTACAATCTTGTCGTAGATTTTTTCTAGTAAACGCGGAACAGTTGTGAACATATCTGGTTGAACTTCTTTTAAGTTATCTCCTATTTTATCAAGACTTTCAGCATAATAAATTGATACACCACGATAGAAGTAGAAGTTTACACAAGTGCGTTCAAAAATGTGACACAATGGTAAAAAGCTTAGACTTTTTTTAATATTCAAATCTTTTGGAAGATTATCAGATACCGCAATAGTATTACTTAAAATATTATGGTGAGTTAGCATTACTCCTTTAGGATTTCCAGTTGTTCCTGAAGTATAAATTAAGGTTAATAAATCTTCATGATGAACGGAATCACGATGGGGTTGTAAATCAACTTCCTTTTTTGCTTTTCCTAAGTTTACTACCTCAGTCCAATGTGGGCAATCGTCAACTTCATCGAAACAATACAAACCTTTAAAAGTTGAAATACCTTCTGAGGCTTCTCGAACTTTATCACAAAGCGCAGTATCAGAGGCAAATGCATATTTCAATTCGGAATCTTCAAAAATATAGCGGTAATCTTTTATGGTAATTGTGGGATACATTGGAACAGAAACAGCACCAATTTGCTGTAAGCCTATGTCGATAAAATTCCACTCTGGACGATTATTTGAAACGATACCAACTTTGTCATCTTTTTTAATTCCGAGTTCTAATAAACCACGAGAGACATTGTCCACCATCTCGATAAATTCCTCGGTGCTATAGGTTTTCCATGCGCCGTTCTGCTTATAAGCTAAAGCAACTGAAAGTGGCGAATTATTTTTCTGAAAATGGAGTAAATCAAATAATCGTGTTGGCTTCATAGTGAGAAAGGTTCGGGCTGTTGTTTGTTATTGAATTTTGTCAATATAAACTTTTAAATGAATTTGACCAATAGAAGCGCTTCCAAACTAATCACTTTTTAATAAGTTCTAGAAAATAAGTGCGAATCTTAGTAATAATTGTAGTTTAGGGTAGTAAATTAACTAAAAATCAGCTAGCTATAAATTTCATCCTGTTACGCTTTGACCCAACATTGCAGCCTATTTTTGTTTTTAATTAAAGATAGCACCGCTAAGTTAATGCAGGTTCATCATTGCTGATTCATTTTTTTTGATTAAAATCATTGAAATAAACACCAATCCGAACTCAGCTTAATATAAATCCCTTCGAAAATAGATTAATGTTTAAAAGCTGAGTCCTCTCCAAAAAGGCAATTCTTTAGGTTTATACCCTTCCAAATACTACGAATTCGACGAATATTTTGCTAAAAACTACTATTCGGAGTACGCTCAAAGCTTGATTTTGAACTGCTTTCAATTTTTTGGTTCTAAATCACCGAGAGTTACGGTCGAAATAATTAGCACACGATTAAAAAGTAAGTAAATCATTTAGCTGTTTTATAAACATGAAATGAGTTCAATTCATATAATTTCTTGAGAAGAAAAATACTCCAGTTCAGAGTTGCTCTTATTTGATGTCAAAATTAACGGAATCTCGCTTAGAATTTGTTTGTGGTCAAAATCAAATCAAAGAAAACAATTGAGAACAGTAGTTATTTTTTAACTGTGTAAACAGAAGGTAAAACTCATCTCAATCACACTTTTAAACGTAAAGTTGAAACATTTTGTGACAATTTGTTACGAAACCTTTTGATTTTAATTGCGAACCCTGCGTTCGGATTTAAAAAGCTAAAAATTTCTTTGTATGAGTCTTATTGTATTAATTTTATTTGTTTTATTTGGTACTGCTCAAACTTCTGATAAAACTAAAAACCCAATTATCAAAGTTGTGGAATCAAAACGTAGAGTTGCAAAAATTAAACTAGATGGTGTTGTAGATTCGGAAGAGTGGGCAGGAGCAACTTTACTTGATAATTATGTAGAACTTAGACCAAATCCCGGTAAGCTAGAAAGTGATGACGCAAAAATGATAGCTTATTTAGTCTATGACAATGAAGGAATTTATTTTGGCGGAATCTGTTATGAGAGCTCAAAAGACATGATTTCCTCAGAGTTAGTAGGAAAAGATGGATTTGGAAATAATGATTTTGTGGGGATAATTTTTGATACCTATAAAGACAATCTAAACGCATTTGAATATTTTGTAACTCCTTTAAATGAACAAATGGATGCTAAACAGTTTCCAAATCCTAACGGAAATTCAGAAGATTTTTCATGGAATAGCGTATGGCAAAGTGCTACAAAAATTAATGAGAATTCATGGAGTTTTGAAATGTTCATTCCATTTGCATCTATCCGATTTTCTGATAAAAAAGAACAAGATTGGGGTTTAAATGTAGTTCGAAGACGTCAAAAAACGGGGCAACAACTTTTTTGGAATCCAATTGATCCAAAGGTAAATGGATTCTTAACTCAAGAAGGGTATTTAACAGGATTAAAGGATATTAAACCTCCTGTAAGACTTCAGCTTTCTCCTTATATATCGTATTACGCAAATCATTATCCTTTACATCATAACAGTGGTGATTTAACATCACAATTTAATGGTGGAATGGATTTAAAATGGGGAATAAATCAGGCTTTTACCTTAGATGCTACCTTAGTTCCAGATTTTGGACAAGTTCAAAGTGATCCACAAGTATTTAATTTGTCTCCTTTTGAGGTTCGGTTTAATGAAAATCGTGCATTTTTTACCGAAGGAACAGAATTATTTAATCAAGGGAATTTATTTTATTCAAGAAGAATTGGTGGAACACCAATTAATTATTGGAACGTCGCAGATAACTTAAATGCTAACGAAAAACTTATTTCAAATCCATCTGAATCAAAATTATTGAATGCTTCTAAAATTTCAGGGAGAACTCAAAATGGATTGGGCGTAGGGATTTTAAATGCAATTACACGAGCATCTAGTGCTGAAGTACGAGATACCCTTACTGGGCAAAGAAGAACAATCGAAACTGATCCTGTAACAAACTACAATGTTTTTATCTTAAATAAGTCATTAAAAAACAATTCATCTCTCAGTTTTATTAATACAAATGTAACTCGAAGCGGTAGTGCATACGATGCAAATGTTACTGGTCTTATATTCAATTTGAATGATAAATCGAATACGTGGAATACTGGCGGTCAACTATTTTCTAGCCAATTAACGAGTCTTCAAGACGAAAAAAATTCTTTTGGTTACAGTCATGTTATTTATGCAGGTAAAACAAACGGAACCTATCGATTCAACTTATGGCAAGAATTAGCAGATACCAAATACACAAGTAATGATTTAGGGTTTTACACCAATAATAATTTCATAGAACAGGGAATTTGGATTGGAATAAATCAGCCAAAACCTACTAGCTGGCGCAATCAAATGAATACGAATATTAACATCAATTATAGTCGCTTGCTAAAACCTATTGGTACTAATAATCCGATGTATCAGTTTTCCAGAATAAATGTAAATACAAATGGGCAACTGAAAAATCTGCACTGGTTTGGCTTAAATGGTAATGTGAATTTTGACGAAAATGATTTTTATGAACCAAGTTCTGAAGGTTCCTATTTTAAAAGAGGTGGAAGTGCCATGATTGGTGCTTGGCTTGAGACGAATAATGCAAAGTCATGGTCAATAAACCCCGAATTATTTATTAAAAGATTTTTTGATTTTTACGATGCAACGGCTGTTGATATGAATTTAAACCAAAATTGGAGAGTAAACGAAAGGCTGTCCTTACGTTTAGGAGGATCATATCAACCTAGATTTAACAATGTTGGTTTTGCTGATTACTCTGATTCAGAAGAAACATCTGTATTTGCAAAACGAGATATTCAAACCTTTGAAACATCACTTCGCGGAAAATATAATTTCACGAACAGAATGGGAATTACTTTAGTGGCACGTCATTATGTGAGTTCAGTAAAAAACAAGCAATTATTTTATTTACAAAAAAATGGAACTTTAAATGCCAATGATTTAAGCCCAGAAGAATACAATAGAACGGCGAATTTTTTCAATATTGATATGGTTTATACTTGGCAAATTGCGCAAGGTAGTTTTGTTAGTATCGTTTGGAAATTTGCTGTTAATCGGTTTGATGAAGAATATAGAGCAAATTATATTCGAAACTTGAGTAATACCTTAGGTGAGAATCAGAATAATAACTTATCTGTTCGCTTGATTTATTTCTTGGACTATAATACTGTTGTAAATAAAAGAAGAGGTTGATAAATTTATCAACTAGCGAATCTTAATAATTTTCTGAGTTATTGTAAGGCTATTAGAAAATTGAACGCGAATAAAATATACTCCTGAAATAAGATTTTGTATAGAAACTCGATGTTGATTGGCTTTTATTTGTCTTAAAGTGCTTACTTCTCGTCCAAGAATATCATAAATAGTGTACGATTCAATTAAGTTTGTTTTATGACGTAATGTTATAAATTGTGGTGATGGATTTGGATAAATTTGTATTTCATCAGAAGAAGATGTTGCGTTATTTTGAGCAAGACTATTCGTTATTGTACTAGATAATTTCCAGTTTTCAGCAAGTGAATTGTCTGAATTTAAATCGGATAAAGTAAGATAAAATCCATCACCATCACCATCAGCTTCTTCTGGCCAAGGAGCAGTATCTGAATAACGAACAGAATCTATATTTTCACCAAAAGCATTAGCTAAGACTATTGGATAAGAAAAATTTGACAATCTTCGAAAGTATTCACCATAGGGGATAATTCCGTACTGTTTTCAAATGCAAGAGAATCGCTTGCAAGATATAGTGTTTCGCAGGCATTTAGTATTGAATTAAGTGGAAATTGATAGGACAATCCTAATTGTTTAATTTAAACGCCTGTTAAAGAAATGATACTTGTTCCTGCGTTCGTAATTCCAATAAATTCAAGTTCTTTACTTTCGAATTCAGGAGAATCTAAAGGGTTATAATTAATTTCTGTTATAACTAGATTGGGAGAGTCTATTTGATCTTCACAAGTAAGCCCGCGAAATTCATTATTAATCCACAAAAAGCGATCATTGATCCAAGATTTCATTAAATCAATACTTTCTTGATGATTACCAACACTATTCCAGCGTAATTCTTCGCGATCTTTAGCTTCAGAAATAACAAATACTAAAGAGTCAATTTTATTATAAATCCGTTGTTTAGACCAAATACCGTTTTCAGAAGTAAGTTCAAGCCAACGTTGACTTAAGCGACATTTAAATGAAGGTAAATAGAACATGTCTTTCCAAAACCTCGAACCAGTATTATGAAATTGAAATTGCCAAACATCAGTAAAACTTCGGTCAAATCCCCAAATGAATAAATCATTTCCAAAAGTTAAGTTGTAATCCCAAACTGGCCCAGCACGTAATTTCCCACCACGTTCTTTATGAAAAAAGGTGCTATACTGATATGAATCAGCATTTGGAGCTAACTCACTCATTAACATATAATCAACAAAAGAAGGAATATCTATTAGTGAAGCATAACCCGTTTCAATGGATTCATCTTTTGCAGAAACTCTCTCTGCTAGTTTATAAAAGACAGATTTGATGTAAGCATCTTGTTGGGTTGTAATATCCTTTGGTTTTGGCGATTCGTGAATGTAATCGGTATATCCCATTGTCCATGCCACAGGATCACCACCTGTTGTTTTATCCGCTTTGGTAATAAAACCACCTGTAACTTCTTTTCCAGCAATATTAGTTTCGTCCATTTTCTCAATATCAATGCGACCTTCATCAATTTTGAGTTTTTCCATAAAAACATACAAACCTTTATATTCTCCATTTATGATGACTTCGCAATAGCGACCTCGTGAAGCATAATTTCCCATTTCGGCTGCTAGTTCATACGACAAATAATCACAAATCAGAGAAGGGTCAAAGGCTAGAGCATTAAGTATCCAGTCGTTTTCTTTCGGAAATCCGAAGATTTCTACATTGTTATTTGAAACATTATCACTTTGCAAGGTTGTTAAACCATAGGGTTTTTTTGGTAATACTTGTGAAGAAGAACCCCGAATTTCAATTCCAATTCTTCCATTGTACTCATGATGAGTTGAATTCATTATATCGGTAAGGTAATTTCTAGAACCATCTTTTCTATAAATAATGGTCATATTGGCCAAAACTTTAGGCTCATCAGGAATTTCTACTGCTTGCCCGTTTACTTTATCAGTTTGAATAATAATTATTGGTAAAGGACTATTTTCAAAAGTCTGAGAGACCCCTAATTGGACTAGAAAAAAAAGAAAAATGAATAGTTGAAATAGTTTCATATAAATAGACCAGTTCGAATAGAAATAGGTCTATTAATATAACTTATTCTACTTGTTTAGTTCCATCTAATTTATAGCTGGAAATACCCTTTGTAAGGCCAATTATAACAATAATATAAGCAGGTGTTAATCCAAATTGATGAGAAATAAAAACTCCACAATAGATAAGGAATAAGCCACCTAGCCAAGTTAGTGTACCCCAAAGTGATTTTTCTTGAAGATCTTTTTGTTCAAATGCTAATTTACCGCTAAGTAAGTGAATTAACTTGGGGGATTCAAACCAAATTAGACAAGCTAACTGAAGCAGAAAAAAACTAACAACATAAGGAGTTCCTCTCCAATTCAAGGAAATAGTAATCAATAAAATATTGAGTAACATCGGAATCAACATAATTGCACCGAAAGTTCTAAATCGTGATATGATTAGGCTATAACCGATAAGAATTTGCGAAACTGCTACAAATTCACCAAAGAGTTATAACTGATATTCAGCTAATCGTTCTGCTAACCAAACCGGTCCCATAAGACCAGGAAAAGCATGAGCTGCAAATATTTTCCCCATTCCAGCAGTGAAAAATAACAAGCCAAGAAATATGAAGTTAAATGATGCAGAGAAGCGAAAAAAACGATTAGATCTAATATTGAATTCATTTAAGTTTAAGGTTTAGCGCTTGAAACGAGAGAAGTGATTCACAGTTTCAAAAAAGAGTAACCTGAGTTTGGGATTTGGATTCACTTCATTGTCATAATCATATCTCTAACGGTCACATTGAAAGGAGTATACTGTAATCCCAACTCATTTATGCTTTTAGAGTTATTAAACTTAATTGAATAACCAACATTCCTACTAATAAATTTAGCAGTTAAGCCGAACATCCAACCAACGAGATATAGCATAAATTTAGGAGTTTTCATCATGGGTGTTTTGTAAACACCTTTAAATTCTTGATCAATAATTTTTCCTAATTCGAAAAATCCGGTTGTGCGTTCTGCTAAAATGTGACGTCCTTTTGCATTTGGATTTTCTAAAGCAAGAATATGAGCTTTGGAAACATCGCGAACATCTACAAAACCAAATTCTAAAGCTGGTGCACCTGTGTAAAATTTCCCTGAAATCATGTCATTCATAAATTGAATACTCTCTGATTTTGAATCAAGAGTAAGTGGAGGACCCATAACAAAAGAAGGATTAACCACAACTAGGTTCCATTTATCTTGAGCTTCAGCCATTTTCCAAGCGGTCTTTTCAGCAGTAACTTTGGAGTAACTATAAGGCTGATGCTCAACAGAACTAGTTGTATTAAAATGTTCTTCTGTAAACTCTGATAAGCCAAGCTCTTGCATATCGATATTATCGCCCAAAACAGCAACAACAGAGCTCGTTAAAACTACTTTTTTTACCGTTGAAGAAGCGGAAGCAGCATTTAGAATATTGATTGTTCCATTTACAGCAGGCTCAATGAGCTCTTTTTGAGCATCTTTAAATTTTAAAAAGAAAGGAGATGCCATGTGAATTATTGCATCAGCGCCTTCTGCTGCTGCATTATAGGAACCTTCTTTTAACAAATCCGCTTTCCAAATTTCAAGTTTTCCGGGAGCATTTTCTGCAATTTTTGATAAGTGTTGATATCCAGATGTCTTGTTTTTATTTCGCACTGCTAATCGTACAGTATATCCTTTTTCCAATAAGTCTTTTACGACCCAAGAACCGACGTAACCGGTTCCACCAGTAGTTAAAATTGTTTTCATAAGTTTGTTTTTGTTTGATTTAATTTAGTGAAAATGATATTGCCTGCTGCACTATTGATTTAGTGTGAGTTTTTAACAGCATTCCAAGAAAATACAAGCGCAGATTCTCGTTCTTTAGTGGCTTCTTCAAGTTTTGAGTTAAGCTCAAGTTCTACCATTGTAGTTATAATTCCATGCACTAATTCTGCCATTAAAACAGGACTCATAAACTGAAAAACACCTTCTTGAATTCCTTTTTCAAAAAAAAGAATTACAGCTTGATAATGCTTTTCGCCTTTTTTCTTGGTTTCTTCGTCAATCGCAGGAGAATTTGTTACTTGTTGTAGGAATAAAAATTTTAGTGTATTGTTTAGGTAATAAGCATGTAATCCAAACCAAATAGAATCGAAATTCTCTTTGGTATTTTTCGATTCGGATAATTGAGCCTCAATGATTTCTTGGAAATCTTGTTTTATGCGTAAGTAAATTTCTTTGAGAATGTCTTCTTTACTTTTGAAATGATGATAAATCGTTCCAATCGCGACTCCACTTGTTTTAGCAATTTGCGACATTGGAGTAGCCTGAATGCTTTGACTAGCAATCAATTGGAGAGTAGTTTCGATAATTTGTTCTTTTTTATCCATTTGCACAAACCGACCGAATGTTCGTTCGGTTTAAAGATAGGCGAAAATTTCGAACTAAGAAATATTATTTTGAAGAAATAATTATTCGTTACCTGAGAAAGGGACAAGGATTTTGACAATGTTTTTAGAATCATCCAAGAAAAACTAATGACGATATTTCGTAATCCTGTTTCCATGTTTAATTCCTATCCCGAACTCTGGCTAGTTAATCATGAAATTCCCAAAAAAACATTTAAACATCTGGCGTTTATTTGGCAGTTTAATTTTGAAAAAATGGGGTGTTATTCGGTTTTTGATAAATAAAACTCTTAGGTAAACTCAAAAATCATCTTTTAAAACAAAATCATTCGTTACAGAACAGAAACAAAAAAGGGCTTTATCAATTGATAAAGCCCTTTTTTACAAATAAATCAGAATAAGTAAATTAATTTATTCTTCAAATCGTTTATAAACACTTGTTGCAATGTGACCGCCAAAGCCAAATGTGTTACTCATTGCAACACGTACATCTTTTTTAACAGCTTTACCTAAAGTGAAATTAAATGCGCCATCAAATTCAGGCTCAACAGTTTTAGTATTTATGGTAGGTGGAATTATTCCAGTTTCAATTGCTTTTATACAAGAAATAGCTTCAACAGCACCTGCTGCACCTAAAAGGTGTCCAGTCATAGATTTAGTTGCACTAATATTTATGGAAGAATTTCGACCAAATACACGTTCAATGGCTCTCATCTCACTAACATCTCCCAAAGGCGTTGATGTAGCATGAGCATTAATATAATCCACATCAGAAGGGTTGAGTTCGGCATCTTCGAGTGCTAATGTCATTCCGAGGTAGGCGCCTTCGCCTTGTGGATGCGTGCCTGTTAAATGATAAGCGTCTGCTGCCATTGCACCGCCAGCAACTTCAGCAATAATACGAGCTCCACGCTTTTTTGCATGTTCTAATTCTTCAAGAATTAATGCGCCACCACCTTCACCAATTACAAATCCATCACGAGTAACATCAAATGGACGAGAAGCAGTTTGAGGGGAATCGTTTCGTGTTGAAAGTGCACGAGATGCGTTAAAACCACCAATGGAAACAGGTATAATTGGCGCCTCTGAACCTCCTGTAATCATCATATTCGCTTTTCCCCATTTAATATAGTTAAAAGCATCAATAATAGAGGTATTTGAAGTTGCACAGGCTGAAACAGTACTAAAATTTACTCCACGGAGGCCATATTTAATGGAGATAATTCCGGCAGGCATGTTTACAATCATTTTAGGAATAAAAAAAGGACTGAAACGAGGAGTACCATCACCTGTTGCAAATTCAGTTACTTGTTCTTCAAAAGTTTTAAGACCACCATTTCCAGAACCCCAGATAACACCAATTCTATTTTTATCTAAACTATTAAAATCAATTCCCGCCATTTTTACTGCTTCTTCAACAGCGACTAGACCATATAAAGTGTATAAGTCATATTTTCTTGCTTCAGAACGTTCAAAATGATCTAAAAGATTAAATCCTTTGATTTCGCAAGCAAAACGAGTTTTAAATTTAGTTGTATCGAAATGACTAATTTGAACAGCGCCACTAACACCATTTATTAAGCTTGTCCAAAATTCATCAACAGTATTCCCGATTGGAGTAAGAGCACCAATGCCCGTAATTACTACTCTGCGCATATTATCTGTATTTGTAAATGTTTTAAGTGTGCTAAAATAGCAATTTCTCAAAAGGATTAAAATTATGACCTAATTAAATTGTAGAATTGGTTGAATTTACTTTATTGTTGGATATAAATAGTATAAAGAATTAACAATTTTCATCGGGAGTACAGACACTACCATGCATATATAGTACCTGAATATCTGATTGTTCATTCAAAACAGTTTCCAAAACTTCTTGAAAAACAGCAATTGGTTGAGCTCCAGAAACCTCATATTTATTGTTGAATACAAAAAATGGGACTCCTGAAACACCTAGAGTATGCGCTTCATGTATATCAGCCTTTACTTTTTCTGCAAAACTCGAATTTGTAAAAGCGCTTTTAATTTTTTCAGAGGATATTCTAATTTCTTGAGCCAAACTACTTAAATTTTCTTCTGATGAGATGGATATTTCATCCTCAAAATAGGCTTTCTACCTGAGTTCGGGTTAATAATTAGTAGAATAATTTTAATTAAAACCCAGAATAAATAATGTAGAATGCCATTTGGCTTAGTAGTGGAAACTCGAATTTATTACCAAATTTGGCAGAGATTCTGGGTCAGAGTCCAGAATGATTGAAAAGAGAAAGACCTCCACCTTGTGTTGTTACCCATAAGTTTCCTTCAGAGTCAGTAAATTAGTGCGAATGCGATTATTTCTTAAACTTTTAGTATTATTAATTTCGTGTTTAAAAATTCGAATATCGTGACCATCGTAAAGCTGGAGTCCATTACCACTTCCGAACCATAAAAAACCATCTTTATCTTGAGTGATTGTTTCAATATTCTGTTTACTAAGCCTTTGCTCAACTATCCGACTTACTAAAATTTCTATGTACTGCGCAAAAACCTGATAATGCAACAGAACTGTAAAAACACATAATGAAAACAAATATTTAATAATCATTAGAAATTTGGCATTTTTAAATAAACCAAAGTTTTAAATTAGAAAACCATTTCGAATATACTTGTTTCAGAATTGTTTTAAAAGGTGTTAATAGTCCTTTAAATTTACATTAAAAGATAAGTTTGGTGCTAAAGTCTGTTTTAAATTCAATAAGTTGATTTTTGGGATTAAAAAAAGACCTCATAGGTTGGAAGCTAAATGAAGAAAAACCTATTTCAAACCTGATTAGCGTTAATTAATTTAGAATTTTTTTTCGAATTGAGCTAAACTATAAAAAGAAAAAAAAGAGAAATACGATTTTATAAATCTTAATGTCGCATACTTTGTAACTTATAACAAATAACACATTATAGTATGAGAATGAATGTAGAATCTATTTTTTCTGAACTTATTGAACACAGAAGGCATATTCATCGCAATCCTGAACTGAGTTTCAAAGAGTTCAAAACGACTCAGTATATCGAAGAATTTTTAAAACCATTGGGATATGAACTTTTCAAACCTCTTGAAACAGGGCTTGTAGCGGTTTTAAATCCTGATGTTTCATCAAAAAGAATTATTGCTTTTCGCGCTGATATAGATGCGTTACCCATAGAAGAACAAGGTACTTTTAAACAAGCGTTTATTTCTGAAAATAAAGGAGTTGCGCATTGTTGCGGTCATGATATGCACACCGCCAATTTAATGGGACTAGCGAAATTATTGAGTGAAAGAAAAGCTGAAATTCAGCATAAAATGGTGCTCATTTTCCAACCTGGTGAAGAAAAACTTCCTGGTGGTGGCAAATTACTTATGGATAATGGCATTTTGGAAAGATTAGGCGTTACCGAGATTTATGGATTACATACCTCTCCAAAATTCCCTGTCGGCAAAATTGCGCTAAAAAACGGTCCATTAATGGCGAGACCTGACGAATTCTTATTAAATATACTTGGAAAAGGTGGCCATGCGGCTGCTCCACACGATGCGGTAGATCCCATTGTTATTGCAGCTCAAGTAATTACAACGATTCAAAGCATTGCAAGTAGAGTAGTTGACCCAACCGAACCTGCCGTTGTAACTGTTGGTTCCATTCATGCTGGAATGGCACATAATGTGATTCCAGAGCGCGTTGAGATGATGGGAACAATTCGAACTTTCAGAACAGAACTAGCCGAAAAAATTGCTTCAACGATTGAAAAAACGGCAAAAGGAATTGCGCAAGCTTTTGGAGGTGATGCTGAAATGATTTTTTCGCCAGGATATCCGCCTGTAATAAATGCGGTTGAAACAACCGATTTTGTTCGCACTATGATTACAAAGTCATTGGGAGAGAATGCAATTATTGAATTAGAGAAACCAATAATGGCAGGTGAAGACTTTGCTTTTTATCAAGAAAAAATTCCTGGAACGTTTTTCTTTTTGGGTTCTGGCAGTGATGAAACCGAATCGATTTATCCATGGCACCATCCAAAATACAATGCTGATGAATGCGCAATATTACATGGTTGCAAGGTTTTTCTAGAAATAGCATTAAGTAAATAAAAACTTGAAATCAACATGTTGAAATAAAATGAATGCATTGCAAAATGTAGAAGGTTCCGTTTTTCGCTTGACAAACGATTGGATAGAAAAAGGACTAGCAGAATCTCGAAAAAGTGCTAGAAAAAGAATGATTTTACCCATTCACAGGACGCAAGATGCGATTGTGCAGCGAATTGCTAACTTTTTACAGCCCGGAACCTATATTCGTCCGCATAAACATCCACGTCCACACGCCTCAGAAAGCGTTTATATTGAAAAAGGCGCCATTACTTTACTCATTTTTGATAATGTTGGAAATATAACCGAAAAACATTGGATGCACTTTAATCAAGGTGGAAAGTTGATAGATATTGAAGCGAATGTGTGGCACGCCATGTTAATTTGGTATCCCGACACCGTTTTATATGAATTTAAACGAGGACCTTATGATGTAGATGAAGACAAACAATTTGCACCTTGGTCGCCAGAAGAAGGTTCTGATGAAGCTGAAGCATATCTGAAGAAATTACTCGAATTATGCAGAGCTTAGAATTTGTGGTAAGAAAAATTAGACCCCTGTAAAAAATTGAATTTAGTGTTTTTACCCATTCAAATCGTAAAAAATAACTGATTACTTAGCTGAAAACTACGTTTCAGTAAAGCTCAAAAAACAAATAATAAACTTGTAAATTAATGTTAATCATTTAGTTATTCTTATTATTACATGGGGCTAAAATAGGCATCCAAAATTCAGTAAGTTTGGGCTATTTTACTCAATTAAATCGTAGGTATCAAACACTTATTAGGCTAAAAATTACTTTTTAAATAGTTTGAAATTAAAGTGACTAAAAAATAAAAATCAAAAAATCATGATTGAAGAAATGCAAGAAAACGAAGAAACCGTAGATCAACAATTTGTTGTACAGTTGAAAAAGATGAGTTTTGAAATGAAAATCGTTGGTTTTAGCGTTCTCATTTATGGCATTTTTCTAACGCTTTCATTTATTCTAGCCCCATTAGGTATTCCATTAATTATTGCAGGAAAACGTGTAATCGACTCAGCTTCAAGTTTAAGGGATTTCTCTATATCTGGCTCAATAGTCGATTTAAAGCAGACTTTTTTATTTATGAGAACCTATTTTCGCATTTTGTTTTGGTTAATAGTGATTGTATTGAGTTCGTTTACTCTGCTTTCTTATTACTTTTATTACTTAATTAGCCCATTTTTAGAAATGCTTCAATACACACCAATTTTTTCCTAAATGAAATCGGTTTTGTATAAAAATTGAATAATTTAAGCAAGATAAAATCATAAATCGCCAAAAATGAGTAATTTTAGCGTTCAATATCATCGGAAAACAAATTATTGAATTAAATCATGCAATTTTCAAAAGACATAAGTAAAGAAAACATATTTTCAGAAATTGAACAGTATTTAAGGGGATTGGGATTTTCAATTGCAAATAAAGATGCTTCAAGACCTTGGGGCGGTTTTTTTGTTATTGATGAAACTCAAGCTGATTTATTTATTAAAGCATTTTTTCCACAGTTGAGTCTGTCCAATTTTTCTGGGTTTTCGAAATTAAGCCCAAAAATATTACTAGTTGCTCCAGAAAAACGCCTTTCGTGGCAATATCATTTTCGCCGTTCTGAAATATGGACTGTAATTGGTGGAAATGCGGCTATTGTAATTAGTGATTCCGATGAAGAAACGCCTCAAAAAGGTTTGCCTTTGGGCTCAATTGTTGAATTAGCACAAGGTGAAAGACATCGTTTAGTTGGAGTTGATGAATGGGGAGTTATAGCCGAAATCTGGAAACATACTGATGCTGAAAACCCTAGTGACGAGTACGATATCGTTCGGGTTCAAGATGATTTCGGTCGTTAATTTTTTAATAAGTTGGATTCACAATCCTGATTTTAACGGGACTGTGAATCCAGTACTATTAATCGTTGCCTTTAGGTGTAAACGATTGAATTCCAGTAATCTCACGACCTAAGATTAAACCATGAATATCATAGGTTCCCTCGTAGGTTACAACGGATTCTAAATTCATAACATGGTGAATTACTCTGTATTCGCCAGAAATTCCATTTCCGCCGTGCATATCACGAGAAACTCTAGCCATTTCTAAAGCTTTGCCCGTATTGTAACGTTTTGCCAAAGAAATTTGACTTGGATGTAATTTTCCTGTGTCTTTCAAATTTCCAAGTCTCCAAGCTAATAATTGCATTGCAGTAATATCGGTTAGCATATTGGCTAATTTTGTTTGGATTAACTGATTTGCAGCCAATGGTTTACCAAATTGTTTACGATCTAAAACATATTGACGAGCATGCTGATAACAAAACTCAGCCGCACCAACAACTCCAAATGCAATACCAAAACGGGCACTGTTCAAGCACATAAATGGACCTTTTAATCCACGAATGTTTGGGAAAGCCATGGAATCAGGAACGAATACATCTTCAAAAACCAATTCACCTGTTGAGGAAGCACGCAAAGACATTTTGTGTAAAGTTTTAGGAGCAGTAAATCCAACTTGCCCTTTTTCAACTAAGAATCCACGAATAACGCCTTCGTCGTTTTTATTTTCTTTTGCTTTTGCCCAAACAACGGCAATATCTGCAATAGGAGAGTTGGTAATCCACATTTTGGCTCCGTTAAGAATCCAGCCGCCATTTGTTTTTAAGGCGGTTGTTACCATTGAACCAGGGTCGGAACCGTGATCAGGTTCGGTAAGACCAAAACAGCCGATTAGTTCACCTGTAGCTAAACGTGGTAAATACTTCATTTTTTGTTCTTCCGTTCCAAATTCAGAAATAGGAAACATCACTAAAGAAGATTGAACAGAGGCAAAAGAACGATAACCAGAATCAACACGTTCAATTTCACGAGCAATTAAACCGTAAGCCGTATATGAAACTCCAGCGCCACCATATTTAGTATCAATTGTAGCTCCTAATAAACCAAGTTCGCCCATTTCGCGAGCAATACTGATATCAAAAATTTCTTCTTGATTTCCTTTTAAAGCGCGTGGTTCAAGATTAGCCTGAGCATATTCACGAGCAGATTCCATAATCATGCGTTCGTCTTCAGTGAGCAAAGCTTCAAACTGATACGCATCATCGATATTAAAACTAGTTTTGGACATGAGTTTGGGTAAAATTAAATTCAATTCAGACTAAAATTACGGGAAATCGGCTGAAAAATGATGAAAAAACGCTTTCCCTTTAAATATTTTCAAAAATCATGTTTAGTGTATTTAAAGCATGATTTTTAAATCAACTTAGAGTAGATTCAATTCTTGAATAGAATCCAAAACATCATTCACAAATGCACTTGGGTATTTAACTTTAGTTTCTCTTGTTGTGAAAAATGGATTCATTAAAGTAAGACGAATTAATACTAGGCCATCTGAGTCAATTTGTCCGTTCCATTCTTGAATAAATAGCTGTAAAAATTCTTTATAAGAATTCATTTCTAATAAGGTTTTAGAAACGAAAAATGGCCGATCTGTTGTACTCGAATAGTTTTCGTACAGTTTTAAAGTTCGTTTATTAGTTAATGACAAAGGTTCAAATGGTTTGGCAATCGTAAATAAACAAATATTGGTTTCGCTAAAGGGTGCCGTAAAAATATTTGGTGAAGCTTCTTTAAGTAATTTTTCTAATAAAACTCTGGCTTTAATTGTTCGTTCAATTATTCTTCCATAACCGTTAGGATTAAATCCAATAGTTTTTGATGTCAGCCAAGTTGAAACTGCACCTGCGGCCGAGCGTGATCCTTCAATAGTTTGTGGACCTTTATCTTGTTCACCCTTTATAACTAAATAAGGAGCATGGATTTTATTTAAATAATATTCTTTTCGTGTTTTCGTAATAAAAGCTCCACTAGAATAGGGAACATAGCCCAATTTATGAGGATCAATTGTAATAGAATTTGCCGAGCCAATCGCCTTAATTGCAAGTCTCATGGAATCTGAGATATACGGATTTTCATCCGTTTTAATTGAACTGAAAAAACCTCCATAAGCCGCATCAACATGATGCCAAATGTGAATTCCTTCGGTAGTTTCTAAATGCTTTAAATAGGTACTAACCTCATGAATGGGGTCAAAATCGCCCATTTCTGTTGTCCCTGCAACGGAAACAACCATCAAAACGGGTCTTTGTTCAGAACGCGCTTTTTCGACTTGTTTTTGTAAATCGAGTACATCCATTTTACCTCGATAATCTAATTTCACCGGCCAAAACGCATCGTCTCCAAGTCCAATTAAACGAACAGCTTTTTCCCAAGAGTAATGTTTGTTTTGAGGAACTAAAATTACTGGACCTTTGTAAGTTACCCCAAAAATACCCTCTAGTTTTTTAGCAATTTCGTAGGGATTATTTTTTAGAATATGATAGGGAAGTAATGCTTTTTCATCGACACCAAGTTTCATGTAAAGTTCATCATAAGCATCCCAACCCAAGTGGGAAGATTCGAATAAAGACTGATTTAAGCCTTGAGTTTTTGCAAGAGCTCCTAGAGTAAGCCATAAAGAAAAACGCATTCTTGCTCTCAAAATTCCTTCAAAATTGGCTACAGTTCCGCCTGAAGTAAAATGACCAACAGATTTTGATGAGTCAAAACCTAGCATTGTGGCTAAATCTGCAATAGCTTCATCTTCAATTTTAATTCCAACTCTAGATGCCTCACCCGTTATGTTATTAGGATTATGAAGCAGTGTTATAATATGCCCCATTAAAGCAGGTAAAGAAATATCAGAAACCATGTGCCCAATGTAACGTGGACTGAAATTGGGAATTTCACCATTAAAACGATCAAGAATTGAAGAAACATGAGATTTAAATAGATTTACTTGATCTTCAAATTCTGTTAATTGTTTATCTGCATTGGTAACAGCTTTTCCATCTTCAGGATGAAAAGAAGTACGCCATTCAAACCAATTCGAAAAAATATCATGAATTACATCGAGAACAATATCTGCATTTTCTGATTTGGGACCTAAAAAAACGGCTTTAAGTGAAGTTTCAATGGGATCAAAATGATCTAAGTCTGATGTTACATTTTGTCTATTATTCATTGCTAGAGTCGAGTAAAATTACAATTAATCCATTAATCAGAGTCAATTTCGCCAGAATTATGATTAAATTTGCGAAATGTTAAAATCAGGCAAAGATAGCATAAATCAATGTAAAAGCTGAATGATTTCGTTTCAAAATCAATAGAAGTTTGTAGGAAACAATATGATTTGTATATTTAGTTTAACATTAAATTATTATTGTATGGAATTTGGTCTTTATACGTTCGCAGATGTGAATCCTAATCCAAGAATCGGAAAAGCAGAAAACACAAATCTTAGATTCAAGAACCTAATGGAAGAAATTCAATTGGCTGATCAGGTTGGACTTGATGTTTTTGCAATTGGAGAACATCATCGTTCAGATTATGCGGTTTCTGCTCCTGCTGTTGTTTTAGGTGCAGCTGCGGTTTTAACCAAAAAAATTCGTTTATCAAGTTCTGTTACTGTTTTAAGTTCTGAGGATCCAGTTCGGGTTTTCCAACAATATGCCACAATTGATCAACTCTCAAGTGGTAGAGCAGAAATTATGGTGGGACGTGGCTCTTTCATTGAATCGTATCCATTATTTGGTTACAAATTAAACGATTATGACGATTTATTTGCGGAAAAGCTAGAATTATTGCTCGCTCTTAATGATGATGAACAATTATCTTGGAACGGAAAACATAGACCATCTTTTAAAGAAATGAGTATTTATCCAAGACCTTTTCAAGGTAAAATTCCAATTTGGATTGCTGTTGGTGGAACGCCAGAATCGGCTATTAGAGCTGGAAATCTCGGTCTTCCTATGGCTTTAGCAATTATTGGTGGAATGCCTGAGCGTTATGTTCCATTTGCTAATTTGTATAAAAGTACCGCAGAAAAATCGGGAATGTTTTTGGGAGAAATTCCTTTAAGTATAAATTCTCATGTTTATGTTTCTGAAAATTCACAGAAAGCAGGAGACGAAATATATCCGCATTATTCAGAAATGATGAATCGAATTGGAAGAGAACGTGGGTGGCCGCCTATGAGTCGTGCTTCTTTTGATGCTTCGCGTTCTGAACGTGGTGCTTTACTGATGGGAAGTCCACAGCAAGTTATTGATAAGCTTTTATTTGAACATGAGTTATTCGGTTATACTCGTTTTCTTGCTCAAATGACCATGGGAACGTTGCCACATGAATTAGCTATGAAATCGATTGAGTTATTCGGCACAAAAGTAGTTCCTGAAGTGAGAAAGGCGATAGCTGGTAAAAAGGCTTAAGAAAAGTCATTTCGACTGGAGAGGAGCCTAGTATCTATTCACAAAGATCGGTCTAAAACGAATCGCAATGGAGAAATCTTCGAAATTAATGCAGAAGGTGCAAACTGAAACCGAATTTTTTAAAATGGAAGATCTCTCGACAAGCTCGAGATGACTTGGTTTTTATTACTATGGAAGATCTCTCGACTCACTCGAGATGACTTGGTTTTTATTACTATGGAAGATCTCTCGACTCACTCGAGACGACTTGGTTTTTATTACAATGGAAGATCTCTCGACCCACTCGAGACGACTTGGTTTTTATTACAATGGAAGATCTCTCGACCCACTCGAGATGACTTTTTTATTTATTTGGGTTTAAAAACCCAAAATCATTTCATTTTTTGTCTGTTCTGGGCAAATAAACATGCAAATGATCGGCTGTTCCTATATGGCGTAAGGTTTTATATCCCATTAATTTAAACCCTAAATCAAGAAGATTATTTTTCCATTCAGGTCTTCCAATTGTTCGAAAATCAACAGCATGAACATAACCGGTGCTTCTTTGAATATAATGATCGGAGCGTTGCAAAGGAGTTAAGCCCCATTTAATATATTCATCTTTTGTACGCTTTCCATCAGTTATCATTAAATCTGAGTCAACTAGAATCGTTGTTGTGAGTCCAATGCGAACTACAGGATGCAAATGCATATACGTTTTCTCAATATCACTTGATTTAAAATTCGCTTGATTAACAAAAAAAGTAGCAAAACCTGTATAGGCTAACAAAGAAAGGAGCACTGTATTCCGTACATATTTGTTAATAAATACTTTACAAGAAATGAGTATTGAAATTATAGTTAAAATAATCATCCAAAAAAGGAAAAGGACAATGGCAGATAAACCAATGGAAATAACTGGATTAAATTGGAGGGAAGTGTAATAAATACTCATTCTTGGAAGTAGAAAAATTGTTGATGAAACCGTTAGACTTATAAGAGTTGTTGAAAATAAAATTCGTTTGACCCAACTAAAAAAAGAGCGTTTCGATTTAGGTTTTCCAGTTACTGATTCAACAGGTTTTTGTTGAACAGATTTTTCCATCTCTGCAACAATTCTAAGAATCTCATCAGTATGTAAGTGTTTTTGAGTTGACATGAATCGCAGATACGAACAGAATGCAATAGAGATTCTGATTTTATTTACTTTTCCACAATTTTTGACTATTCTGCCTCGAACCAAATTTGTTTCTTATGAAAAATGTGTCGTTTTTATTTCTTTTTTTAGTATTTCTAGCTTCATGTACTAAACCTATAAGTACATTTAATGAACAAGAAGTTTCTACAGTTCTAGATAAGTGGCACAATGCAGCCGCAACAGCAAATTTTGATGAATATTTTGGTTTAATGACTGATAATTCAATATTTATGGGAACGGATGCAACAGAATATTGGACAAAAAAACAGTTCATGAATTTCAGTAAACCTTATTTTGATCGTGGAAAAGCTTGGTCATTTAAAGCAACTGTCCGACATATTTATTCAAGTCCTGAAAATCCAAATATTGCTTGGTTTGATGAAGAATTAGATACTCCGAATTTAGGACTAAGTAGAGGAACTGGTGTATTACAAAAAATAGCAGGAGAGTGGAAAATCGAACAGTATAATTTAACAGTTCCGATTCCGAATGATTTAGTGAATGGTGTTGTTAAGAAAATTGAAGAGTATTCGAATAAAAAAGAAAATTAAAATTCAAAAAAAAGCTGAACCAGTTTTTTTAGCCGATTCAGCATTAACCCATAACACGAAAAATCTTAATTGGTAAACTCTTTTTGTAAGAGTTTACCAATCACCATGCGTTGAACTTCGCTTGTTCCTTCGCCAATTTCTAATAATTTTGCATCACGAACAAATCGCTCAACATGATATTCTTTTGTATATCCGTATCCGCCATGAATTTGAATAGCATCAAGAGCAGCTTGAGTAGCCAATTCAGACGAGAATAATTTCGCCATTGAAGCTTCTTTGGTATAAGGGCGAACTTGATCTTTTAGCCAAGCAGCACGCAAAACAAGTAAACGAGCAGCGTCCGTTTGAACCGCCATGTTAACAACCTTCCATTTTATAGCTTGATTTTCGTAAATCGCTGTGCCAAATTGTTTACGTTCATTCGAGTACTGAATAGATTCTTCCATACTTCCGCGAGCAATTCCAACTCCAAGAGCTGCAATTCCAATTCTTCCGGAGTCTAAAATCTTCATAGTATCAATGAATCCGTAGTTTAGTTCACCAAGAAGATTCTCTTTTGGAATGCGACAGTCTTCAAAGAAAATTTCACTTGTATCGGAGGTGTTCATACCTAGTTTGCGCATTTTGGGTCCACTAGAAAATCCTTTAGTTCCTTTCTCAACGATAAAAGCACTGATTCCTTTGGTACCTTTTGTGCGGTCAGTAACCGCTAAAACAGTAAAAATATCGCCGACAGTTCCTTGAGTAATAAAAATTTTCGCACCATTTAAAACCCATTCATCACCATCTAAAACGGCAGTAGTTTTCATATTTGATGCATCAGAACCAGATCCTGGTTCTGTAAGTCCCCAACCACCAAGCTTTTCACCTTTGGCCAATGGAGTTAGAAATTTCACTTTTTGTTTGTGAGTTCCTGCAAGTGCAATGTGTCCACTACAAAGTGAAGTATGAGAAGCAACCGTTAACGCTAAAGAAGCATCATATCGAGCAATTTCTTCAATAGCTAGGGCAAAACTGACATAATCAACATTACTTCCACCGTATTCCTCGGGGTGAACCATGCCCATAAATCCCATTTCAGCAAATTTTTGAACTATATCATGAGGAAATTTACATGTTTCGTCTCTTTCGATAACTGTAGGTTTTACATATTGTTCAACAAAGTCTTTAACTGTGTCTCGGATCAATTTTTGGTCGACAGTAAGGTCAAAGTTTAAGCCGAGGGCAACATCGGTAATCATCATAAATCGGTCATATTAGGTTAAAAAAACGCTTCCAAAGGTATGAATAAAAACTGACTGAGTAAAATTTTAAAAAAAGATTTTAGGAAAGATAATAGTCAAAATAAGAATGGATTAGGTTAAAATGGGCTAAAATAGACGTCTCTATGAAATTTCAATCTGTAAATAAGCTACTACCCTGAGTTCGGGATAAGGAATTAAATAAAGTCTATTATATATTTACAGTTAATTTTGATAGTTTTTTCCCAAGTTCATTTTCAACTTTAAACACTTCCATCAGATCGTTGAATCGGAGTATTCGATTATCCATACTTTCAAGATACC
>Ga0210034_1000523_pt1 | contig 40572 bp, 41 predicted proteins | sample CryGeymeta201505_FD_185466 | JGI IMG/M metagenome (GOLD analysis project Ga0210034, IMG submission 185466) | Groundwater microbial communities from Crystal Geyser aquifers in Utah, USA - Crystal Geyser metaG 2015-05 (SPAdes) (version 2) | ecosystem: Environmental > Aquatic > Deep subsurface >... | reverse complement strand
CGAACGACGCTCCATGCGAGCAACATTCGACATAAACGCGCAATGTGCATCTGCCATTGCATGAATTGATGCTGAATTGATGGCCGGAACTACCCACTGCACATCTTCACTTTGCAATACGGTGAATGCATTGCTCCACTCTGTATTGGTTACAGAGCCATCGGTTGCGCCGGCCAAGTAAGTGAATGCGATATTGTCCGGGATCGTTCCCGCATTGGCCGCACGTGTCGCTGTAACGTAACCCTCGCCAGTGCTGTTAAACCAATCCACAATTGCTTGTAGGTTAGCAGTTGCCGTATAGGCGGTAGTTTTAACGCTCTGCGCCGTTACGGTATCCAAGCCGTTCAATGTCGGCTTTTCTCCATTATTGTCCAGCACAGTAGCCGCGAAGTCTGCGACTGCATTGATGCGGTCAACAACTTGCTGCACGGTCGCGTAGGCGGCAAGATCAATTGTCGCAACAGTAGAGCCGGCAGGCGCTGCCAAAGTCAGAGTGCTGTTGTTGATAGTCATGGTTGCGGTCACTTGCGCACCACCATACAACACGCTGAATGCATCTCGCGCCACGTTGTCTTGGCTGAAATAACTGTTACCCACTTGAGTAGTTAGCTTCTTGCCGGAAACAGAACCAGATTCGATCTTTACCTTGATCTGGTTTGTATGCAGACCATAGTCAGTTGACAACAAATCGATCACGGTCGATACCGCGACATCCTTGATTGCAAGAGCAGCCTGTGTGGCCGGATTAACGCGCACTGCGACCACCTGAGATGGGCCAGTTGTTTGCGACGATGGGTCAAAAGCTTTTTCGATTGCACGGAGCAGATCGCCATCGATCAGCGCTGCGCGTGCTTCGGATGCAGAACCAAATCGCAATGGGGTGTTTGGCTTACCGCCAACAGAACGACCGATCACGCCCAGCACATTGCCGACGGACAGGTTTTTGTTATACATGCCAGAGTCGTCAACGACGCTCATGGTCGCAGGACTTACCCACAATCTACCGTTAAAAAATACGCCCATAGCAGTCTCCTAAATTAAGCTGGTTGGTTGGCGAATTCAGCAAATCGCTTTGCGAAATTCACTTCTAAATCACTCACTCGGCCCAACACGCGCTCGGAGTGCTCGAATCCGCCGATCAGTTCGACACGGCGGTCAGATACCGATAGGCGGGTACAAAATTCGGTCAATGTCAGAGGGAATGCATCTGCCGTGGCAGAAGTTGCCGAAACAGGTGTATCAACCGGCGTGCTTTGGGTGGTTTCTTTTGCCATTATTTCGCTCCTTGCGATGTGTTAAGTTTCATTGCAGCATACTGGTGTCACGACTCGGCGCGCGAGGCGCTAGACGACTGCCGGTGGCATGACTACACTGCCGATGTTCACCAGACAATCGGTTCCACCAACGATTGATGGGGCGATGCAAGATAGCGTTGTCATGGTCTGATAGACCGGCGCACTGAAACTCTGGAAATCCTCTGTGTCGGATTGCGTTACATCAATCTGAACCATCCCCGCCTTGTCGAAGACAGGGAGATTCGCGATCAGCAGGTTCTTGACGGCACGGCGCAGAATGTTTCTCTCATCCGGGTTCAAGCACCAGACGACGATCAATAGTTGGTATTTGGATAGCCAGCCTTCGTAATCAACGGTAAGCCCGGCATCGCTTATTGAAGAACCGAAATCCTCGCCAAGCGCGCGCTCCGCAGAGGAATCAGATTGCAAATGGACGGTGACGACAGGCCAGATCGTGTCCTCGAATAGCGGCGGCGCAGTAAGCACCTGAATGTGCCCCTGCTTATGGTGCAACTCACCGCGACCGACAAATACCGCCAAGCCTTCATCAAGACGATCTCGAATCAAACTCAATACGTCCGGCCCGAGCTGCGCCATTGTCGGGTTTGGTGTGGCGTAGTTAGTGCCTTCGGCAGCCCAAGTCGTGCCATTGAACCAGAACAGGCCATAGTGATAGACCTGCCCATTTGTGAGCGCGCTACTATCCAGCACAACCAAGTCTTTGCCTTCGTGGATTACGGATGCGCCGAGGTCGTTGTATCCAGAAAATATGCCGTTTGCATTGCGTAGCAAGCGCCATTTCTTCGCGCCGAACGGCGGTGTAATGAATATGCGCAGGGCATTTCCAACGGGTATCGGTTGTATAAACGTGATTGGCATGTTTACATGCTGCAATCACGACCTTCGTGATGCCAAACTAATGCCATGCCGAACTACAACATAACCGTCGATCTCGCCCCGCTCGCACACGCCCTCACTATTGCAGGCAATGAAGTTGCCATGCGCGTTTCGCGAGCGGTCGCAGCCACGGCTCAAGCTGGGTACGAACGCTGGACGGACAGCATCATGAAGGCGCGCGGAGTCTGGTATCAGGAAAAGCAGGATTACGCGGCCTCAATCAAGGTGCGTTCGATCAACCCTTTCGAGGCAGAAATATGGTCTGACTACAAGAATGCAGCCGAGATCGAAACGGGCCGTCCGGCAAAAGACCTGAAGCGGATGCTTGATACCTCAACGCGAGTTCGTATTTCAGCAAAAGGCGCGCGGTACCTGATTATCCCAATGCGGCACAATACGCCCGGCAGCGATGCTCACGCGAACCCAATGCCGCCGGACGTTTATGCGGCAGTGAAGAATATGAAGTCGTCTTCTGTTGTTGGGCAAAGAGCCCGTCTCAGCGGATTGAATGCATACAACACCAAGTCAAGGACGCCAATAATCGTTCCACAGAACGTGTACCAGTGGGGAGGGAAGCTTGGTGCTGTTGAATCAAAGAACCATTCCGGGATGGTAAAAATGAAAGAATCATCCGGCGGAAGCTCATATTTGACGTTCAGGGTGATGACAGAGCGATCACAGGGGTGGATTATCGGGGCCAAGCCGGGGTTGCATATTGCACAGAATGTGACGGATGAATTGCGCCCACTATTTGAACTGGCTATTGAAGAAGCGGTTAAGAGCGCGCTACCTATTTAGAACCCAGCAGATCAACCGTCTTTAAATTCGCCAGTTTTGGTTAATTTTCGGTAGCACGTCCATCGTCGCCCATACCCGTTATCCAATGCCCAATTCATTACGCGCATTTGGTGTATCGGATTTTTCCAGCGCATCCCTTTCATTTTTGCCAAGCTTGCCAACTCATAAAAGGTATCGCGGCGAAACTGGGCAATGCCATGCGAAAGACCTCCATCGCCAATCGCATCAAATCGGCCAGATGACTCGCATTCGAGGATAGAGATCATCAGTTTTGCATCGACGGCATGAGAAAAAGACGGCAGAAAAAGAAGAAGCGCGAAAAGTTTTAGTCGCATAGTGAACCTCCTTATTTGTATCGGACACACTCCCGGTGCTGTATCGGCACCACTTGAATCATCTTTCCAGTCAGAATGGGTTGATTCCGCACCCAGACTCTGTATTCCAAGCAGCCACTGCCAGCATCATCTTCGCAACTTGCAAGCCATATTCCACCGCCGATCACCACTATAATTGCGGCAAACAAGCCAGATGCCAATTTCAACTGATCGCACTTCGTCATTCCGAATCCAACGGCCAATCAGGTAGCTCAACTGTTTTACCGGCCAAATCATGGGTACAGTCTGACAAATACTGAATTCTCCCATCGGTCACATACGAATGGCAGACCATGCCTATGTGATCGAATGAAAACCCGTCAGGGTGCTTTGGGTGTCCGGCATCTCGCCACGCCTCTATGTCAGCATTACCCTTGTCCGTGAGTTTGGTGAAGCGCGTCAATATCGACGGGGTGAATGTCGGGAAATCCACATTGCCATTCCATCCCCAGACTGGATGCGATGCATGTTCTACTGTTACCGCGTGAATACCGTCGCACCCAGGACACCAGAAAGCAATCCGGCGTCCGTGCTCCGAACCTTCGCTAGTGATATTGCGCAACTTCTTGGAAAGAACGTAACCCATATCAACGCCCGAACAGGTCGAACTTGCGCAGGATTACTTTCTTCGGCAACGCCTCGCCGTGATGTATCCCTCGATTCGACGGGAACATGCCGTAGCAGAAATACTCGTTCATTCGCGTGCCTTCGACGGTGTAGGCTGCCCCATCAGCAGGCTCGCCAGTTGCCCAGGTCATTACCCCAGCCGATGAAACTGTTGGTATTCCACCCTCAACAATAGCAGTGCCGCCTGAATTCAGCCAAAAACAGCGTGTGACAGACAGAAACGGGAAGCGCAGGGTGTCGTTATTGCCGCGCGTCAAAACAATCGAGAATCGCTCAGAAGTATTGACCAGAATGGCGCGATCAAACTGCCCCATTGCGTAGATGGCGGAATCAGACGGCAGTGAGATCACCACATCGCCGGATTCGTACAGTCCGCTTTGCGCCCACTCGCGCTGCGTCTTTTGTCCGGTTATTCCGGCATCGCAATCAACAGGCGAGCCCCAGCCTCTACCATTTCCGCCACAAATTGGGCAACCGGGCTTTGCTGCACCTGAATGCGGATTAGTGCATGGACAGGCGAATGACTGACGCCAGCGCACTGTTTGGCCCATGTCGGCGATCAAGTTATTAAAATCTGCCGGGTTTAATTGCATATCACAGAACCATGCAACGCACGCCGTGGATTGAGTCGCGCAAATGGTCTAACTCAGAATCTATTTGAGCACTGTGTTTATCAAGGTCTTGTGAAAACGATCTCGATAGTCCATCTGCCGATATTGAGCCAGAAGGCGCAACAAAAGCATCCTTGAAAATGCCAAATACCGCCATTTTCTTGATTGTGTTAATCAGGTCTGGATAATCGCGTGCCGCATTTACCATGCCGGCGACATACCGGATTTTAAGCATTTGCGGGACATGCCGCCCACCAGCCATCATCGTCAATATCATCGAGCCGAAAGACCCGACGGACATATTTGAGCCGGCTGGAACAAATCGAATGTGCCCGGCCTTCTTGTCAAGGCGGATCCAGTTATCTGGCATCCTGAACACCCCAGCGACCGGAGAAGGATAGACAAATTCAACAGATGCCACACTGGACACTAGCTTGTTGCGCAGAACCAAGTATCCCCAGTCCTCGGTATTCCAAAGCTCTGGCTCATAGTCATAGCCAGACTCTTCTGCCCACGGCGCGGTACCAACGGCAGTAATCTCTTCTGCTGTTGGCTCCCCGGCAAAAACGGTTGTTGGCTCAAGATAGACACGCAGACGACGCGTAACCTCGGCCTCGGCAGCTAAAACTTTCCCATAAATGTAATCATCGGAAAGTGCGCTTGCTTTGAAATATGTCCCGCCAGCCAGAACAAGGCGATCTGCGCGCAGTTCGGCAACTATTGTGGCTTTGACGGGAAACAGGGACATGGCTTAGCTCGGGGTGATGATCTGGAATTCAGTTGTGTTTGGCACAACTGCAACTTTTACGCCTTCTGGCACAAGGCGCTGCATTTGCTGATATATCTCACTCAGCGCTTGTTCGCTAATATCGGGGGCGACGCGCAGCGCCAGAATATCACCCGGCTTCATCGCGAGCTTGTGTACTTCTACGATTGCCATTTCAAACGGTGTCATTTTATTTTCCTTTGTTGGTGATGGTTGTAGCGTAAAGTCACGACAACAAAAAACCCGCAAAAGCGGGTTCTCTGTGTTTTCAAGCATGGAACATTAGGCCGATGCCATGTACGATGCAGCTTTGAGCGATGTCAAAACGGCATTTACCTTGGCTTCGAGTGCATCCAGACGCGCCTCCACTTCGGTGCGCAATGTTTCCACATCTGCATTGTCTGCCTTGGCATCGATGAAGCCCTTGATCTCGGCAGTTGCCGAATTTATCGCGTCGTTCACATCAGTAGCGGATGGCGTTGCAGCACCCGCGCACGCTGCGCCAGTCATGGTAACGGCGATAGGTGCCAGCGCCGTCAGGTTCGCGGTCACACCAAACGCAACAACAACCCCGGCTGGGCCACTTCCTGGCGCATCAATTGCCGCCACCAATTCATCCGCAACAGCTTTGCTTGTTACTGCTGCCGTAAGACGTTTTTTTGCATCTGCGCTAATTGTCATTTTGCATCTCCTTATTTACGTTTCGCTGGTTTCGCATCGGCTTGTGCTTGTACGGCATCAACCGGAGGATTAACTACTGCAGGTTCTTTTTCATCCTCTACAGCAAAGCCTTCGAAGTCTGCAAACAATGCCGCATCATCAGCAGATACGCCGGTCGCTACCACGCTTCCATCTTTTTGACGCTCGAATGCGATCCCGTTAATTTCTTCGGAAGCATTCGGGCGAGTGCAAGTGATTTTCATTTCTTTATCCTTTAGGGAAAACAGGGGCTATTAACCCCTGTCTATTTTCAACTCACTGCGATTAAACAGTGAACGGACGCCATGTTGCGTTTGCTGGCAGGATGTTCTTGATGTAGCCGTGATGCTTTGGCTTCGTCACGCGCAAGTAGCCGAACAAGAACTGGAACCAGCTCACAACAGGAACGCCGCCAACACCGAATGGCAAAGGAATCTTGGTCATCGGTTGGAACTGACGCCATCCGATTGCATCAGCCGCTGGGTTCATATTCAAGCAAGGAACCATCACGGTGCCAGGGATGTCGCGGTTGATGTCGGTGAACGCAGTTGTTGCGCCAGTCTTGGGGATGATCTTCACGAGACGGAAGTCGTTCGTCGCGTTCGTTCCATCTTGACGCGAGCGATACACTGCATACCCTGTTTCTGTACCAGCAGCCGACTGAGTGATCGTGAGAACCGCTTTCTTGCCAGCCGCAACAGAGGTCTGTGTTGACTTCACGATTGCAGTCAGACCTTCACCGTTGCTACCTACAGCAGCAACTGCGTAGTAGTACAGGCCAGCGCGCGGTGCGGTGAACATGCTTGCGGTGTCGGATACAGAAGCACCCACTGTTACGCCCAAAGGAATGAATCCAACGTTCGCAGCGGCAGCAGCAGGCCAGGTCAGTTCGATTGGTTTTGCCATTGGGAACTCGCCATGATGCAGGAACGTATCGATGTTTGTCTTCAATACGCCCTCAGTCAGGCGAATGCCTTCCACATGACCGCCAATGGTCAATGGGGAATTAGGCTGCCCACTCCAACGGAATGCTGGGTCAAGACCCATATTCAAGTCGGTCTGAACTGCTGTCGGCATGAAGGTGTCGGTGATACGACCCCAGTTACCGTAGTCCTGAATTGCTGCTTGCAGCTTGGTGAAAGGCTCCACGGTATTCAGTGGCAGGCCGGCCATGTCGATCACATGGTCAGAGCCAGCTTTGCCAGCGGCGATAGCTGCGTCGATCTGAGTGAAGATGCCGTCGTACTGTGTTGGGCAAGCAGCAGCGTTGCCATGAAACAGCAGATATTCAGCATCTGTCAGCAATTGCAGTGCGCCGTTGCGCTCTTCAACAGCAACAGGCTCAGCTATGTTTTTACCCAGATTCAGCACATAACCGACTTGACGCAAGGTCATCAGGAACTTGACCAAGCCAACTTCGCGGCTGTATTCGCCTTGTGCAGAACGGACAGTACCCATTTGGCTATTTGTAGAACCACCCAACACGCCACCGATGCTGTTTTGACGGGTGTATTCGTCAACGATGTTTGTTGCATTGGACTGTTGCAGCTTTTTGAACAGCACGAAGTGCTCTTCTTCCTGCACCACAGTCTTCATCGCGGTGTCGAGGGACTGTACGCCCATAGCGCCGCCGCCGGTGAGGGTGGCAACGTCAGTTTGATAGCTGGATGCGGTCAATGCTTTTTGCAGTTCTTGTGCATCGCCCAGTGCGCCACCGACAGAGCCGCCCAACACGGGAGCGCCACCGGCTTGCATTCCTGCAAATTGTGCCATTAGTTCTTGAGGATTCATTTTTACTTCTCCTAGTTAGTTGAAAATATTACTCGGCCAGAATCTTGGGTTACTCGCCCAAAACCTTGTTGACGAGGTTCTGGTCAAGCACTGATCCCATGCGCAACGCCACGTCGCAAACCGTCAAGTCTTTGCCAGTGATGCGGCCAGCATCGAAAGCGGCATTCGCTTTGAGCATGAAACCTTGCGCATCCAGTGGCTGTTCGTTTTGAAGGCTCTTAATCATGGCCGGTGTTGGAGTCGTAACAGACTTGCGGCCAGCACCCTGATTGGAGAGAATTTCAACCTTTTCATTGAGCGACTTAATCAGAGAGCCTTGGCTCTTGATTACATCAGCCAAAATGGTCAACGATTTGGTGAGATCAGTTTTTTCGGATTCAGCACCTTTTTGCAGGGCTTCAACCTGGTCGCTAAGCGACTTAATCATCTCGGTACCGTCAACAGCCTCATGCTTCTCGCCATCGGCAGTAGTGACGATGAAAGACTTTGCCATTGGCGCGCCCTCTTCGCCTTCTTTCTTGGCCGCTGGCTTGGCAATCGGATTGCCGTTTTCATCCAGCTCTTCTTCATCGCCTTCTTTTTTCTTTGCGCCATCATCAGCGCCCGCCGCTGCGGCAGCAGCAGCTTGAATCTTTTTGTCGTCCTCTTCGGCGGCATAGCTCTTTTGCAGCGTCTCAAGGTCGTCCAGCAGTTTTTCGTAGCTCATTTACCTCTCTCCTTAAAATGGATGCTTGTAGCAGCCGACTGTTTAATCCCTCGCAAGAAGCGCTCTACCCAATCAGAAGCCTGTTCATGGGATAAACCGAACGTGCGAATAGCGTAATTTGTAATGTCACGACCAACTTTTCGCCCGCGAATTGCTTCTGAGATACGCTCGCGGAAATCAAAGTAGCTGTGAATGCCGGTATCAAGTGACTGCATCCCAAATGCAGCACCACCAGTCATGGCGGTGGCATCAGTGGCATAGCTGGCTTCAAGCGCCTTGTTCAGGGTGAATGCATTTAGTGATTTGCAGAACGTGCCAATTGGCGAAGCCGAGGCCGTTGGGACGTGTTGATTGACCGGCGTTTGGCTAAGTCCGATATTTGTCCAGCGCACAGATTTGACCACCGTCACCTTGCTGCATGACTCTGGATCAAACTCTTGCACCTTGACCGGCGCAGAACCTCCTACGGACGGATACCAACGCTTTGGCGGTGAAATCTTGGTCATCGACTCCCACACCATGTTTGCGTTCTTGGCTAATTCAGAATCGCCCTTGTAGAGCTGGGCCTTGACGAACGTATGGCGGTTTTCAATGCGGACATCGACGGGCCTCCCAATTTCGTATTGCAGCGGATTTTGAATCCCCGCCTTTGCCCCAATGATCGAGAAGTGATCTATGTCGATGTTCCCGTAGCGCAGGTAGTAATCTTTGCTATCCGCAAGTGCTTCGGATAGAACCTTCTCACCTTGCAGGTCAATCCCTTCGTTGCTGGCCTCAATGTAAATGAAGCGCTCCCCTGACTCTTCGACTGGGGTTGCTTTAAGGAACGACTGGAATGAAACAAAGTCGTCTGTATTGTTGGCGGCATCTATCATGCTGACATGTTGGCGTCACGACACATGCAGCAACAAAAAACCCGCCGAAGCGGGTTCATCTGCTATTCGCATACAACATATAGCCGCTACGATGTGGCCAGCGTGCGCAGGAGTGCGCCTTTCTCTTTGGTTAGGTCAAGATACTCATCCGCAGCCGCGCGGTCTGTGATCGCTTTCCCTCGCAAATTGTCCAGAAGTGCATTCACTTGCGCAAGCCGGGCAGTCGCGCCAGCAGTGATGGCATCACCCTGCGAATCTACTTGACGCAGCATCGACGATGTTTGGCTGATGCACTTACGAAGCTCTGAATTGCCTTGATCTAGTCCCATTACATCCCCGCGTCTTCATCGAATAACACAACCTCGTCACTATCCAGATCAATACTGATAGCACGGCCCATGTTGTTTTCCCAGTTTGCTCGCCACATCAACAGAGCATCATGCATGGCGTCTTCGAAGTTGTCATATTCCGGCATCTTAGCAACCATGTCAGGCTGCTCGTACTCGCCCAGGAGGTACAAATTTTCCTTGGTGTAATACTTTTTCAGGAAAGCTTTCACAAAATACCAGTACACGCCAAAGTTGCGATAGTCGGCTGGCTTGTTATCCAGCACCTTGCGAATGTTGGCCGCGAGCTGGTCGGGCGGGAGCATTGTTGACGACATCATGCGGGTTCCTTATCGTAATTTTTCTGGCTTGCAGCAAGCAATTCATTAAGCCTATCACCCACCGTCTGGCTCTTGTCTTCTTGTGAAGAGTAATATCCTTGTGAGGCTGAAAGATTGCCATACCCCTGAATATCGCCGCGCTTTTTATCTAACAAACCCGCCGCGCCGGCCAGCTTCTGCATAGCGCGTATTCTTGCAGGTCTATGCTCATAGCCGTTGGCAATTGCCTGCAACGCCTCTTCATGCTTTCCATCTTTGTGATGCCGCAAACCGGATTCAACCATTGCATGTACGAGATCGTCATGCCCGGCACTCGCAGCAAGCCCAAGAATAGCGGCATGAACCGACTTCGCCTTATCTCCAAGGAAATAGTTGTTATGCTTGCCGTATTTACCGCCATACGATTCTGATTTTGGCTCATGTGTATCGATAGCACCACCCAGCACGCCAAGGTGCCGCGCCTTCGCCCAAAGTGCGGCAATCGCTTTCTTGGGGAGCTTAACCCGCGCGCCATACCCTTTGTCGGCATCTTGAATCTCACCCAATGGAGCAGCAGCATCAAGTGCCTCGGAGAACGTTTTTGCATGGCGGATGCGCTCGTTTTGTTCAGCGATCAGCTTTTGGCGAATCGGCTTAACCTCTGGAGAGTCGCCATCTCCATAGTAATACCCACCGCCAGAATACTTCCCGCTCAAATCGCCAATGATGCGTGTCCACGGATTGCTGTTACCATCTACACCGAGCCCATATTTGCGCTTGGCGCGCGTTACGGTCTTTCCGCCACGACGCCCAACGCTTGCGGTATCAGTGCCAAACGAAGCCGCCCGCTCGGCATCCATCCACGCCTGAATTGCTTTCTGCTTGTTCTCTTCGGTCGGTAGCATGAAGTCATGCGTATCTGGCCCATATCCCTTGCTGTTGCCGCTGACTTCATAGCTAGGAACAATTACCGGCTGCCCTGTAGCTTTGTCTATCAGCGCAACGCTGCCATGACCCGCGCTGACCTTGTAATTTCTCAATCCGTCCCACAGTTGGCTTTGCAGCTTGTCATGGTTTGCCGAGATCACCGATGGAGGCAATTTCATCACATCGCTGACTTGCTTAATTTCCAGTGGCTTTTCAGCAATCTTGCGGCTGATTTCTTCCGTTTCCGCCTTTTCGTCATAGGCGAATGCCTTGGGTTTCGGCATGTCCTTTATGTCCATCGTCATGCGGGATGGCATTTCCTGACCATACAAGCGCATCGCCACTTGCTGCTTACGTGGGTCAACGCCTTCGACCACATACCTTGCAACCTTATCGCCATCGGCAATTTCAATGCCTGCTCCAGCGTACATCATCGTCCCAGTGCTGGCGACGATCACGGGCGTATCTGAATCCAGCGCCTGTTTCGCAGTGAAATACTTATCCGCTTTGAGCGCCGAGTATTCTTTGTCCAGCTTGGCTTTGAGTCGTGCCGCGCTCTGCGTATCCTTGTTTTTCAGGGCAGCGTAGCTACGCTTGACCTCTTGGAATTTCACAAAGCGCTGCGATGCCTCCGCCGTCCTTCCGGCGACTAGGCGCTCTTCCTTGGCTTTGTGATTAGCCTCGAATGCTTCGCGCGCTTGGTCTGGGTCGGCTGCCAGCATAATCATCATTTCATCACGGCTCACATTCCCCTGCTGGTTCATGTTTTCCACTTCGTTGCCGCCCTTCCAGACGGCATCCTGCCAGTCTTTCTTGGCTAAAATCGCCTGCAACCGATAGCCGTCGAAGCTACCTTTTGCCAGATATGCGTGAACTCTAACGCCCTCGTTTGTATTGCCCTGGCGTAAGCCACGCCCATTTCGCTGCTGCATGGATGCGGGCTCCCACGGCAAGTCGAGATGGTGAATATCCGAAGTGCCCTTTTGCAGATTCAGCCCCTCGCCCATCGTGGCCGTGTTGCCGATCACCACTTTCAGCTTGCGCGCGTTGAACGCATCGCAAATGCTTTGCCGCTTGGATGATGAGGATGCAACTTGCGCATTGATGATGCCGATCTGGTTGCGCGGGATACCGGACGCAACAAGCGCAGCGGCAATTTTCTCGTGAGAATCGACGTAATCAGAGAAAACAATCTGTCCGCCATCCTTCATATTCTTGATGATTTCCTGAGCACAGGTAATGTATTTCGGGCTTTTTGTTCCATCGTAATCGGGGTCAAGCAAGGATAGATCGACAGCGGCCTTGTTCATCTTGTCCATGATGCTGAAAATATGCGCGTCTCCGGTCGCATCTTTCCCTTTTGCTTCCGCCGCCAGTTCGCGCAATTCTGAATAGGCAGATTCTTGCTCCGCATCCATCGTAACCATGTGCGTGACATCCTGCCTCCCCGGCAGCTTCAATCCGACCTCATCCGCAGTTTGGCGATGAATATAGCGCTTCATGATCGCGCGGAGCTCATCCATATTTTGGAAGCCAGCAGTAATCAGCGCCTCTTCCATCTTTCCGCCTGTATCAAGCGCCATGCCATTTTCGAACTTGGCAAATCGGTCAAGGAACTCTTCGCTATTGCGTACGCCGATCTTCTCGAATGCTTCCGGCGCGACATGCGACAGCATGGCGTAAATCTCAATCGGGCTATTTTTGGTTGGCGTGGCCGTCAAGCCGTACACGTTCTTCCCATTTTGCTGATCGAGCAACCAGCGCGCCTTGAGGTTAAAATCAAGCGCACGCATTGATAGCCCGCCACCGCCCAGATACTTGGGCGACTCACCAAAGCGCGACTTGATCGCGCACAGGTTCTTTTGGTGATGGAATTCGTCATGAATCAGCGCATCCACCCCAAGGCCGTTGAAGTACGTCGCATCGGTACGAGAGTCTTTCCCGAATTCCTGACTCGCGCGCGCCTGTTCCCAGCTTTCGCGGATCTGCTTGGCGCGCTTATCGCCAGCATTGCCCAGCTTGTCGCCACGCTGCACCCAGAAATCCTTGCTGTTGTATTCACCCTTGGTGATTGGGTCTAGGTCAATTTCCTCAAATGACGGCTCGCTGCAAATGATGAAGTCGTATTCGTTTTGCTGAAGATCATGGTATTTACGCTTGCGCTCAGCGGCATTGTCATCCTTGCCTTTGAGAGAGCCATCAGCAAGTCGTTCAAAGCTTCCGCCGATGGTGAGCACCTTGCTCCCTGGGAACCATTTCTCGCACTCATCGAACCAGTTGGCGAGAACGGACTTCGGCACCACGATCATCGGACGTTTTGCCTGCCCAGTCGTTTTGAGCGTGCGCGCCAACATTAACGCCCGCGCTGTTTTACCCAGCCCGACATCAGCCGCAATGATTCCCTTGCCCGCGTTCAGCGCCCAGCGCAGCCCGCCCCACTGGTAGTCCTTCAATCCCTCGGTATTCATACCGGGAATATCCATAGGCTCATTCGAGAATTCCCGTTCAGCGAAGCCCCTGAATTTTCTGTTGTACAGGTCTTCGGCTATTTCGCGGTATTCCGGCGATGCGCAAAGCCAGTCTTTGAACTCCACGTTCAGGTCATCAATGATGTGCTTATCGTCTTTTCTCAGGCCGGTGCGGTTCAGGTACTTATCGAGGTGCGATTGCTCGCCATATCCATTTCCACCGGTGATCGCGTAAACGCCATCTTCGAACGTAACAACCACCGGGGGTAACTCTTTCTGCCACTTATTGCCGTTCTGGTTTCTTGATGTCAGGAATGCAGACAAAATTGACGTTGGCAAGAAAGCCGAGTTCACCTGGATAAATGCATCCTCCAATGAGACAGGAGCGATTGTTTCTGTCAGCATAGTTACTTGCTGTTCCAGCTTCTTGCGTTGCTCAGGTGCCAATCCCTCGCCAGACAGCGCCGCCTTCGCGAAATCTGCCTTAGCCCACAGATCGCCGGACAGGTAGATGTCTTTTGTTGTCCATTCGCCAGTCACTGGGTCAATGGCGTACTTCGGGGATCCATAAAGCTGGTCTAGCGCCTCTTCTCTATCTAGCTCCGCCGCCTTTGCCAGCCTGTCTACACCAACAGTCTCATGGTCATTAAGTAATGACTGAACCGTGGCCTCAAATGAGCCCATCTGCTGTTTAGCCACCTTGCCAGTTACCGCATCGGAGAGTTCGCCATTCGATTTAACCGCACCGATCAACCGGTACAGCGCCTTGTCCTGCTGCGCACCAAGTAATACGTCCTTGTTCTTCGATGGAATACCGTGCGCCTCAACCCATTCACGCAAGTCTTTTTCGAGGGCAGGACGATCAACGGCAGTCATGCCATCCATCAGCGCATCAATCCGCGCGGCGATGTCTTGCCCTTGTTTCAACGCTTCCGATTGCAGCACCTCGTCAATACGATGCCAACGTGGCGGATTACCCTGCAGCACATAAACTACGCCGTCCACCGTCTTGGTATCACCAACCTTTGAAGTGTCAGCATATGGGCGATTCATTGCACCGCCCATCACCATAGAACGTGCTTTCTCGTCACCACCAACAGCGGTCAGAATGTCAGTTACAGCCGGAATTTCCTTGCCGTCTTCCGGTGAAAACTCAGCGAGCGCTTCTGGCACGCCACTCATGGAACCTTCGACAGTAATGTCCGCACCCATACCGGCTTTTGCGCGCCAACCATCACCCATCTTGCCCAACACATTCTCCGCACCACGCCCGGTGAAGTATTTGCCCGCAAGGAACTCTTCGTCCCAGACGCCAAGTGCTTTTAAGTGATCTTGCTTGACTGCGGAAGATGACAGCGCACCGGCCACATCATCTGGAAACTTGCGGAACCACACCACGTCGGTTGTCACCTCAGTATGCGAATGCTCGAATGCAGTATTCGGCATACGCTGAGCACCAAGGAACTGCCCCTTGCGCAATAGCGCCTCACGCAACTTGCGATTTGTGCGCGAATCCATGATGCCAGTCGGCACGATCAGGCCGACAATACCGCCAGCCTTGCACTTATCCATCGCCGTGTCGCAGAAATACGCATCCGCCGTTTTCAAATTAGGCTTGTCGTCCTTAATCAGCGACCCGCGTAGTCCAAATGGCACATTGCCCAGCACGCCGTCATATTGACGCTCATCCTGAGTAGCGAATCGCTCGAGGCTGGCATTTGCAATCTCATGGCGATCACCATGCAGCGCTTTGGCTATTTTGGCCGATGTCTCGTCCATTTCAACGCCGGTCACTTTAGAATCTGCCGGCGCGGTATGCAAAAACACACCGGGGCCGCAGGATGGCTCAAGCACTTCACCCTTCACGCCGAGACGCTGCGCGACCAACCACATGGCACTTGCCACTTCGGGCAAGGTGTAGAACTCATTCAGAGAATCGCCACAGCCGCCATTGCCTGAGTATTGGCGCAGAATCGCTTTGTCTTCGTCTGAGTATTCTCCCCCACGGGCTACGATAGCGGCGGCTTGCGTATTCAGGTCACGGCGGGCTTGCTTGCTGATGCCGGCCTGCACCCCAAAAGGAAGCGATGCGTCAACATTGCCAACCTGGACAGATGCAAGATTAGAAATCCGCGCATCCTCGGCGGCCATTGCATCCGGCGTGCCGTCAGTTCGGCGCTCTAACAGGCGCTCGTAGCGGCTTTTCGACTCTTTTGCTACGGTTTTTTGTGGATTCTCTGCGGTAACAGGCTTCGAAATAGCAACTTCACCGGGCTTGAGGTGCTTTTCGCGGATGAACCAGCCGCCCAATTTCTTGAATGTGTAGGGGTCAATCTCCATCGCCTGATCTTTGGTCAGATCAGTACGCACAATCCCGCGCAAAGTCTTACCCCTGCCTGTGATGTGCTCAACAATAGCGTGCGGAACAACGATGTCCCCGGCATGGCTAGGCGCTACATGTTCGTTTTCTGCTTTTTTTTCGACATGTTTTTCCGATGTGTCGATTGAATCAACATGTTTTGGCGGTGCTGCGAATAGATCAGCTTGCGGCGCTGGCTCCGGCTTTATGTTGTCGAACATCGCCGCGACTTCAACAACAGACTTTCCGCCCAGCTTTCCCATTTCCTCAAAAATGCGCTGCTGTTGGCCGTCAGTCATTCCAGACATGAGGTGTGCGAGGTTGCCTAGCCCGCCATGCTTGATGATGAAAGCCTCTAGGCGTGCTGAATGCTTGTCCTTCTGGGGCTCTTCTGAGTTACCGAATAAATCTGGCTGCGCAGGCTTTTCAATGCGTACCTTCTGAATTCGAGTGTGTGCCTGCGTAAAATGCCCGCGCTTATCTACCGATGCGCCGACCTGCACGGGCATCTCGATCAACTGGAATTGCTCTGACTTGAAGAATAGGCACCGAACGGCACCGAGACGCGAGAATAGGGTTTGCATGGTGTCACCATCTAAGGGGTTCCCCTTATGGTGACATCACGACATAGCGGTTATAACTTGGAGATGATTTGTTCGTATTCGCGGACAATCGCACTCGCTGGTGCTATTTGCCTCTCGGTGAAAATTTCAGCCAGGCTACGGTAATACCACAGCGTTTCATCCTGACTCGCCGTGAATCGGTCAAATACCGATGCGCCGACCTCGACTAGATCAAGGTGGATAGACTGGATGTTGTGCAATTTGTCACAGGCCGAAACCAGCAGTGCATCGTCAGGCGTTTCTACCAAATGCGCCAAGTATGCCTCCTTGCGAACGCGCCACGGTGCTTTCTTCCCTGTTTTGGCATCCGGCGTACCATCAGTGCAGGCGCGAACGATAGACAATACGCGATCACCGAATTCCGCGATACGCACGGCCCACCCTTCGCCAGCATCTTCGAGAACATCATGCAGCAACGCGCCAATTTGCTGATCTTCATCGCCTCCATAGCGAGCTACCAGCGCAGCGACCGCGACGGGGTGAGTGATATATGGGATGCCAGTGCCTTTGCGCTCTTGCCCTTCGTGGGCTTCGGCAGCAACGGCTAACGCTTTTGTGAATCTTGGGGTCATTGTGTGCTTCCAGAAATGCGAAGCCGCCCGAAGGCGGCTTTGTTATGCGGGTTGAGCTTGCTTTTGGCTTTCTGCGATAGCCTGCTTGATATAGTCAGGCGCTGAATCTTGGGCATCCTGCAATCTTGCCTGCTTTTCTTTCAAATACTCAGGCGAAGAATCGCAATCGCTTCTAATTTCGCTGTACCCATCACCGCCATACTCGGGGGCTTTGCCGCCGCAGTAGTTCTTGGGATCCAGTTTTTTGCCGCTCATTGTTTTACCCTCCACACCACAATCATACTCTTCAGCAACGACTTGCGCAAAATCTCCTTGCTCTTCATGGCGGGCTCACCACTTTGCGAAATCAGAATTGGTTTTTCACCCTTTGCCACGTTGTTGTCTCTGAAAGACCATGCATCAACCATCTTCCTGACTTGATCGAACGCGGCCTCATTAGTGGTGTTCGACAGCACAATTTCAGGCGGCACAAAGCGGCCAGACTCTCCGCCATCGAGGAATCGTTTCACTGCGCGCTTACCCGCCTCCTGTCTTGGCAGGTGCATGTAGTGCGCTTCCGTCCGGTACCCAGACTTCTTGAATTTCTCGACATCGGCAATGGCCGACTTGGCTGTTTTCATGGTTTTGTCCAAAACCACGTTCAACCCCATGATGCGGGCGAAGTCTGCGACATGATCGAAAAGCTCGCCGGATTCCTCATGTACCTGGTGCGCATTCCATCCTTCATACTCTGGGAGCATCGACTTGATGTGATCGGCATCTAGCACAATACAGCGATCAGGCTCGTACACTTCGCCCTTGAATGAAGACTTGCCAGAACCGCCTCGACCACCAAGGATAATGAAAGCTGGCTGTTCGCCCTGCGGAGGGCGTGCCGCTTTGATTCTTTCGGGTGACAGCAAGCCCGGTATTTTTACGTCCTTGCCATTTTCATCCTTGCCCATCACGCCGTCGTACAAGATTTTCCGGTGAAGTTCCTGCCGCTCCGGCGTCCACTTGCCATCGGTCATGAACTTATCAAGCGTTTCCTCAATGTTTTTCAGCCGATCTTGAGCCGCTGCAATCTTCTCTTTCGTGTCGGATGGGAACTCAGCGATGATACTTTCCGGCGAAACGTCAGCCTGATCGTGCGACTTTGCATAGTCGGTGGCATTGAATGACTCAGCCGGAATCGGCTCTTGCTTGCCAAGCACAACCGGCTTTTTAGATTCATCATTTTTGGGCGGCTCTTCGCCTTCCGCAACTGGCTTTCCGTTTTCGCCGGGCGGTTTCTTTCCGCCACCGTCGCCGCGATCAGCCTTGAATCCGGTCACTTCATGCCAATGCACGTTATGCAATCGGCCAGATGCATCCTCTACCTGAGTTCCATCCTTGCCGATTGCTTTCACCTTGCCGCCACCGGAAAACTCGCCAGCCTTGAAATGGATTGTGTCACCCTCTTCGATATTGTGTGTTCCGTAGCCATGTGCAGAACCGCGAACGTCCTCGGCGTCGTGCGCCGTCGGTTCCTGTGGTGGCTGTTTGGCAGACGGGCGCGCAGCGGGCGCTGCCTGCATCTGTTTCATTCGCTTATCGTCATGTTCTTCAACGACAGTGCCATCCTTACGGGTGTATTGCTTGACGTGTGATTTCAGGAAAAGAATGCGCGGATTGGCTGATTTCACCATAACACGCGGTTTCGATGCTTGAAGAAGCTGATCTTGCACGCTGACTATCAGACTGCGTGTACTTTTTGTTTTATGGGACGGAATGGCAAAGCCTGCGCGCAACAGAACCTCTCTCGCCCTTTCGTAATCCATGTAGGTTAGCTGGTCAATTGCAGACCGCAGATCGCCATAATTCAAATAGTCGCGCAATTCATCCGCATCTTGTTTTGCCGAACGCTCACCGGCCTTAATTTCAGACTTCGTTTCGCCGCTAAACATATCCGGCGTGTAGTCTTCCGGCCTTTCCAAGGCTGCAACTGGAATATCTCGCTTTGGAGATGGCGGAACATTACGCGCAAACATATCGGCAGTTCGATCATCGTCTGCACGGCTAGTGCGCCTATTGAAATGCGCAGGCACAAACACGCCTTTCTTCGTTACATAGGCGCTGACATGCGACTTGAAAAATAAGATTTTCGTTTCCATTGTTTTATTGTCCCGTCACGATCAAAAAAGCGACTCATTAGCTTGGGACACCTTGCGCTGATGCAAGAATGCCGCCAAACCAGTGTCATCAAGCCCCTCGAATGAACTGCTCATCAACTCGCGCAAGGCGTATTTTGTTTTCAGACGCTCCCGCGCATTGCGCTCACTTGGGTGATCGGCGACCAAATCCATGAGCTCTACATCATTCTTTTGCCCAATGCGGTGAATTCGTCCCGCCCTTTGCGCATGTGTCATGGCCGTCATGGGACTGTCAAACTGCGTCAGCCACTGGCCTGACTGCAAGTTCGCCCCGGTTGCCCCAGCATCCGATGCAACCATGATGTCGTGCGTGCGGTCGCCCTTATCAGGATTGAACCCGCGAATCTTGGCTGATTTATCGACGGATGAATCGGCCCCAGTCAGCGTCATGACGCGGTGTCCATCTTTTTCGAGACGCGCTTTGATGTTCTGCACCGCCTCCAATGAGTGCGCGAATACCACGCCCGGCTTTCCCTTGCGCTCATTGGCGATGCTGGCAAGAGCATCAATCTTGGCCGAATCAGGGCTCGAATCAAGAATTGCCCGGACAGCAGAGCCCTTGATGATGCCGATGCTGGACGATAGCTCTTTGGCAATCGCCTCGTGCTCAGACTCAGGCGCATCTTTGAAGTGCTCAGGTGAGATTGCTTTCATCGCCTCGACATCAACCTTGCCCTCCATGCGCGCCATCCGCACGCGACCTAGATTCTTGTCCAGATCGGAAAGCGCCTTGATTTGGGATTCGGTTGGCTTTACTGCAATCTCTTTCTTGTCCGCACGTATCTTTGGTTCAATCTTGAATGGCAACACATGCCGGATAAGCTCGCGCTTCAACGCATCCTGCGCGCCTTGAGTATTCACGCCGTACCGGCGCATGAATGCCGCCGTGTCGCCGTAACGCTTGGGATCCATCTTTTTCATGATGTCAGCCGCCTCGGATAGGTCATTCTTGATGACATCGGCGGTGCTATGAATATAGAACTCGCTATTGGCAGACACAGAATCAACCACATTCGCCATTGCGGAATTCTCTTTTCCCGCACGATTGAGCGTGTTGTGCGCTTCATCGGCAGCCAGAAAGTCGTAATTGATACCCTCTTTTGCCATCACTCCCTTCATCCACGCGCTACGCTGCTCGGGCTGCATTGCCTCAAGACGCGCACTCATTGATGCCGCGTCAACGCCCGCATGTTGCGCGCCAAGGTGGAGCATGTCATCGCGGAAAGACTGGTGCGTCATAACCGTGAAGTGATGCTTAGGGTCTTTGTATGCGGCAATTCGCTCGTCGCGCGAAGCGCCCGGCTCACAGTGCCAGCTATATTTGCCAGGCTCCATGAAGCGCAGCGCCTCAGCGCCGATCTGCCCTTGAACAATTGACGGAACAAGGAATAGACCGCGCTTTGCCTTGCCTTGAGATTGCAGGTGCGAGAATGCCCCAAGCATCATTGCCGTTTTTCCGGCTCCGGTACCAGCCGCCAGCGCCACGCGCTTATTTTTCTCAATGATCTTGATCGCCCGTTGTCGCATCACCCCATCGGGGCCCGACATCGTTGGGCTGAACAATTTCAGCGGGCGTCCCGGCTTAAAGTTTTGCCCGACAACGGGCATCATTGCCGCAATGGTGCGCTCGGCAGCATGGCCTAACGTGTAACGTTCATCGGAAGATAGTGGTTTTTCAGCCTTGGCAGGCGTGTCGCCAAACATGTCAGGCTCTTGCTCGGTAGAGAAAAATCCCATTTGCGACTGGTTGAACGCTTCCTGCTCTTCCCTCGCGGCATCGAGCTTGTCACTCACACTACCGGCGGCATATTTCCCTTGGCTACGCTCGCGCAGGCCGTCGATCAATGCACGTTCTTTTGCTTCACGGGCTAACCTTGCCTTGGGGTCAACTGCGTCTAGGTGGTTCAAGTTGTTGCGCACCACTTGCCGCCCCAGCTTCAGCGGCGCGTTTGGATTGAGCTTGTTGTAATTCTCATGGAATGACTGCCCGACTTTCGAGCGGATTAAATCTTGCACCGACGCATAGGCATTTTCGTGCCCGTGCATGGCATCGGCATACTTCGCCCACGTCAGGGAAGATGCATTCACCTCTTCTGCCAGAGCGTCACGCTGGGATTTCCATGCCTGCCATTCTGGGTTTGAGGTTGTTTCGCCAAACATATCCCGAACTTCTTTTTCAGGCTCAATGTGCGCCATGCCGTCAAGGCGCTCGCGCAATATCTCGGCCTCGTCACTCTCATGGGCCACATTGGCATGAAAGAACTTGCGCAATGTCTGTTGATCGTCGGTTGTGAGTTCGCCAATCGGCTTGTATGCGGCTATACCTTCCGGGGTATCGGATAACGCGCGGTGTAGCGCATCTTGTGCCACGGCATCAGATTCGAAGTTTTGCCGCTGTATGGTCGCGATCTTTCCGCCGTACTCACGCTGCACAAAGCTATCGGCATAGTCATTGAACACGCCAGCCAAGTCTTCATTCCGCAGTAGCTTGCCGTCCTTGTCAGTACGAGCCGCGACTTCATCCAGTGCTTCGCGATAGGCTTCCGTATTACCCGACTTCTGAAAAAAGTCTGCCGACTGCAAGTCTTCAACTATCGCATCAGGCGAATCGCCATCCGCCGCACGACCGCCGATGTAATCCCTGATTGATTGCCGCATATCGCCTGATGGCTTGAACGGTCTGGCAAGTGTCGCGGCCACGCCGGGCTTTAAGTCCAACGCCAAGTCTGGCCGCTTCGCAAATCCTTGCGGCAACCAGTCATCCTCATCATGCTCACCGTTAAGGATGGCGAGCGTATTTCGCGTGCGGTCAAGCTCTTCGCGATCAACTGGCTTTGCCAGGCGGTCTAATCCGTCCGGCGTAATGGTCAACACCTGATTGCCGGCCACCCGGTCTATTGAGTAATCGCCACGCTGCAATCCGATGGCGCGCACCTGCCTAATTGCATCTTCGTCAGATACCTTGCCAAGCGGCACTTCCATCGACTTATCGGAGCGCCCGCCCTTGAGCGCCGTGACCAGCGCCGCATTGGCTTCCATTTCGCCCAGCGCCGTCCCGAGTATCTTGTGCGCCTGTTCAACAGCCGCTTTTCGACGATGTAGCAACTCTCGCGCCGCTTCAAAATCAGCGCCGTGACTGGCTTCTCCAAGCCCGATTTCCTTCGCAGCATCGTGCAACTCTTGCGCTTCCTGCATGGCCTCTTTCGAGGTTTCCATGTAGTGATGCAGGTGAAAATCTTCCATGCCAGACGTCAACTTGTCCATTTCATCGGCTGGTAGATCGGCGTGTAAGCGGCGCGCCAATACCTGCGCCGCCCCCTCAACACCAAGCACATCGACAACAGAGCGGTCTATCAGCGCAGCGCCACCAGCAGTAAGCGCCAAGGCGTTGATCGAGTTGAATGCGCCAGCACCGATATGTCGGCGCATTGCCTTTTCTGGCTCGTCCGCCTCTTTGTCTATCGTGGACAGGAATGCCTTGGTGCGGATGGTGCGCAAGTCATTCTCAATATCGGCCTGAATGTCAGAATCTTCCGGTGCGGACACCTCAAGGTTGTACGCCTTGACCTCTTTTGCCTCGTCAATGTCTTTGTTCGCTGCTTGAGCGGCCTTTTGCACCGCCTTCCATTCCTTTTGAGCTTTGATGAGCTCAACCGCATCTGATGCGGATGCCAGCGTAGCTTTGATGCTTGATGCTATCGGTTCACGAATCGTCTCAAGCTCAGACTTGATCTGCCGGGCAGTATCGCCACGCGCTTTAATCGCAGATCGTTGCGCCTCCGACATGATCGACTGCCTTGATTCTTTCTTCCCGGCAGCCTCTTGCTGAATTTCCTCTTGCGTTGCCCCGTTGGCGGCAGCACGTTCCGCGTAGTGCGCTGAGAATCCAAGCCCGCTCATGCTCTGAGGGTGCGCATCATCCAAGTCTGAAATATTGAGTTTGGCAGAATCTGAATGCTCATTCGGCTCAACCGATACGCCGCCCGCCTCTTCGCGCGCCATCGCGTCAGTCAGCAAGTTCTGATGCTGTAACTCGACAGCCGCATTAGCCCGTTTCAGTAGTTCGCTATGGTGGCGGTGTTCAATCTTTTGCTTTGTGGCATCGGATACGTTTTCAGGTATCTTGGGCTCAAGGTCTTCCGCCTTCCACCCCATCTTGTCGGCAACTTTTTGCACGAAAGCCTTGTCGGCCATTCGCCTTTGCGACTGCACGGACTCGCGCGCCTGTTTTTTGCCGTGATCGATACCCAGTTCTTTATCTCGCGCACGCTGTTGTTTTTTCGCATCGCGCTTAGTCTTTGCGCTTTCCGCTGCGTGCTCTTTGTAGCTGGACTCTGGTTTAAGCCCGCGCAACTTGAGGTAGTTCAGCTTGCCGCCGGCCCCGCCGATGACGTGAAATACTCCCGAGCCATGCTGCGCCTCCTGCACCATCACGGGCACACCAGTCGAGCCAGCGCCGTTTGGGTGAACAGTGATCCAGCGTTGACCAGGCGCAAGCGCCTTAACCAGAAGGTCATCATCAACGAATGAAAACTGCGCACCAGTAAGTTCGTGGCGATTGCCATTTGGGAAAATCAGGCTGATCGACTTAATCATCCGCCCATTAGCAGCCTTCGCTTTTTCGACAAAGGCATCCACTGGAATGGCGGTGATCGGCCCAAGGAAACGCGGGTCATCATAGTGCTTGAGATAAGCGGCGCGGGCATCATCTTCCGATGCAAAGTTCAACATGCACTTGTCTTCATCGTAGTGCGCCCAGTCGCCATACTTGCGCTGATGCACCACATAGACTGTATCGGCATTCTCATCAGGGCCGATGTACACATCAACCTGATCACCATCGCTTCCCTCGGTCGAATTGATGTACCCGTATGCGAAAAGCATCTTGGTTTTCCAGCCATTACCTTTGCGGATAGATCCGGGCTCGTTTTCAATCGAGATAGTCAGCCCGTGCCATGCCATCTTTCGCTTGGCATAGTTTCCGGCCTCGGCCTGCGCTGGAGTAGGAGTCTCTGTTAATTCACCCCCATCTATCGCCTTGACCAATTCGGCCAAATAGCGGATAGTGTCGTCTTGGGGCCAGCCAATACCTGTGTGTGCCCCGCCAAGCTCGAAAGAGCCTGCCAATGGCGTGCAGTGCAAATTGGTAAACATGGTGGAATCATCGGTTTGCAATGATGATTCAAACGAAGCCCCAACAGACTTCCTGATTGGGGATTCGACTTTTTTGACTTCAATTCCACGCATCTTGGCTGGCCTGTATCCTCCCTTATCAGATGGCGCAGTTAATCTCTTGAATTCATCGTGTGGCCAATAATGATATGAGCGGAAGCGATACTCTTTTTCGTCAGGACGCCATTCCAAAACAACCACATCGTGATCGCCATGCACAACACGTTCTATAAATAAATCTCTTGAACCGTTTTCAAGCACAACACCAGGGTTAGCCAGCGTATCAATGATCGCGCTCATACGCTGTGCGCGCTCAGGCCAAAATACGCGCTTTTCATTTACCGTCTTTGTATAAGCGTGCCATTGGTTATCATTCATATTAACCCTGACACGACGCAAGCCGCCTTTACGCTTAATAACTATCGACCAATTACCGGCAATATGATCGGCGTAATACTGCTTCGCTTCAGACAATGATTGAATATGAGAAGAAGGAGGCAACCATGCTGAATAATCGCCATCAACAGGGGCTGATATAAACCTGCCAGTTGTTTTGGCGTGGTATGGATTGCCTTGAGATTTGGCAAGCGTAAGAGAATCGAAGTCGGTAGCATTCATGCCGCCCATAGTGAAGTCACGACACTGGCTAGGTTGCGCCAACAAAGTCCCTGAAAAATTCACCTCTTACCCAATGCGCGCGGTGTTTTTCCATTATATCGGCCTCATACCGTCCGGCATCATTTACCTGGCACTTCAATAGCAGTTGCCCAGATTGCCCGAACTGATTTGTAAAATGGCGGAACCTATCGTTATGATCCTCGCTTGTCGTGCTCCCGAACTTCAATAGTCCGTTGCTCATTTTTGCGATGTAAAACCATCCAGGCTTCCCAGAGGTTTTACCGCTCTTCGCCAATTTGATGTTTGTTGCTGGGCTTGCTCTATATTTGCGGGTCAACCCGTCCGACATTTTCTTGCAGTGCTCTTGCGTCATTTTTCGCTTTGACCACGGAGCATTTCCGTTTTGTTGCCACGCGCTGATTCGCCCTCGCGTTTCTTCGGAGACTTCCCTTCCGGTCATGCGGATACGCGTCTTCTCTATCGCGCAACACATCAACCCCTTGCCATCAGAGATTATGCCTCTTGCCATAACCTCGAAGGTTTTGCCGTGAGCTGGACATTTAACGGTGATTTTATTGTCTGTTCCGCGATATTCGCCAACCAACTCATAACCCAGCGCGGCAATGCGCTTCCGCACTTCCTCAACAGTCAATGCCGAGCTCTCAATGCCACAGCATTTCATGCCCTGCCCACGGAATATATTGGCTGGCATTACTTCATCCACAAAGCCATGGCGCTTGCATTCGACAGCAACTTTGGTATGCGCATTCTTGTAGCTGGCACGCAACACAAACCCATGCGCCACGAACCTCGCTTCAGCCTCGAATTGCGTCAATTTTTTACCGGCTGCCATGCCTATCCTTTCTTTTTGGCAAAATGCTCTTTTAGCCACTCCGAGAACTTGGGGTCGTCGTTTGGTTTCGCCGATGCAACCTCGACAAACCGCCCCCTGCAATGCGGGTGTATTGCCCCTGGAACAATCTTTGCCAATTCAGAATCGCCACGCTTAACCAACTGACCGCCAACTCGCCTATACGGGGATGATGAACGGGTGTGATTATCCTTGCCAGACCAGACCTCAGTATCCCAGTTTTTATTGGGCTTGTCAGGCGGCACAACCGTCATGATTGTGCCATCGATCTTGCGGCAGAAGTCACACGCACCGGCATATTGCTCCATGCGTTTTACCTTCGTTCCCGCTTTGAGCGAACCGATGAACCCGTTTCCGCTCATGTTGGCGGCCTCGGTGAGCGCAATTCTGCGCCAATCCTTGTTGAGTACAGCGAATTCGTCCAGCAACTTTCCTTCCAAGTTGCGCTTCGCCATTGCCGACGGCACGCCTTCGAACTCTTCTTTCTTCCAGTTGACCACCGCAAGCTTCATTCTGACGCGCGACGACTCAGTTACGTTCGCCACATACTGACAGCAACGGTGTTGCCCAAAGTCTATGGCGGCCTTTTGCGCCGATGTCATGCCGAAATCGCGTTGGATTATATTGAGATCAACAGGCATTTTCGCCGCCGCTGCGCCAGCCGCGACCGCCGCCATTTCCGGCATGTGCTTTTGAACCCGCCCCATCATGGATGCGCGAGTGACTTGCCACTTGGCATCGTCCATCATCACATCCTGGGGAAGGTATTTCTGGACAAGGTAATCGACGACCATCATCCAGTCATCAAGGGTAAATACCTCCGGTGGGAGCGCTTCAAGGTACAGCTTGGCACCTTCAAGCTCATCTTTTCCCCAGCGGACAAACATCTTTGGCTTGGGAACAGGTGTTTTGCTCGGCTTGTGAAAGCCGCCCTTAATCCACTTCATCAGCTCGGCGAGAATCTTGCCAAGGCGATCTAGCCCGAACGATGTCCACTTCTCGATGAGATCACGAATAAATGGCGACTCATGAGGACGCCAAATGTCGTGGTCATCATCATGCAGCGCCTTGTGCATGTCTTCCAGAACAGAATCAGATGCGCAGCAGGACAGCGGGCCGATGTCGATAAGCAGAGGGGTTCTATTCATGTGGCCGTGGCAGCGTCATCAATTAAACTCAACCCACGCCACGGAAATCATCAAGCGCCTATTGTTCGTAGTAACCGATGCCGCGTGCCAGATCACCACACCTTCACCAGGTCGCAGAATAATCTCTTCGTGTTCCGATGTGACGTTAAAAGTATCAACCAACGGGTTCCGGCTCCCACCGGCGCCGACTGCCGAATCCATTGTTTGATAAAAATTCGCATCAATAGTAGCACCCAGCGACGCCACCGCAGTAGCCCAGGCATCAGCTACCTCGCCTTGATTGGTATTGAAGGTAGAGTCGATACTGGCCGGAGTTATCAGCGCGCTGCTATTGATACCAGTGAAAGTAAAGCGGCTTAGACGTAACTCTCCGACCGCTTGATCTATCGCCGTTGCCGCAAACTGAGAGCGTATCTTGATGTTGGAAATTTGCATCTTAATCGTTGATGCCACAGGGTTGTATAACCATAGGAACCCGGTCGTAATTCCATCTTGCGCATCAATTGGTACGATTGCCACAGGGGATTGCGCCTTGAATACGCCAACAATATCCCGTTTATCAACGACTACGACCATATCCTCGTGTACGGTATTCGCGCCAATCACTCGCGTCTGTGTACGTTTCATTTTTCCGCTATGCCATCTGTCTTCGGGGAGTTGTATTTTGCTTGCAACTGGGGCGGTCATAATTTACTCCTGTTCGTTTGTTTAAAGTATTGAAATATCTTGCGGCTTGCGCGCCTCGGTAAGCGCAGCGATCAGAGCTTGATGCATGGCGGCCATGTCGCCATTTTTCTCGCTCATCATGGCAATGGCAGCGCACAATCCCTGAAACTGTGCGGCCTGACTGTCTTTGAGCTGGGCAATCGCGACCACAACATCGGTTGCCATTGCGGCCTGAGCACGAATCACCGCATCCAGTAAATTGCTCATGGTGCGCAGAGTTTCATTCAACGGGTGATTTTCTGGCGTGACTGGAACAGCAGGAACGCTAATCAGTGCCTTTTCTAGAGTTTCGGCATCGTCACTAGCGCCAAGATCATAATCCTCAATCTTGCCTCGCACGAAAACCCGCTTGCCGTTCTCGTCTTCCATGATCGAGCCGTCTTCACCGCGATCAACGATAGTCATCTTGCGCTCAGCCCGAGCCCGGTGCGCGATGTAACCGCCCCACTCGACTTGATGCTCGCCGCCACCGTCAGCATCAACAAGCATTCCATGCTTACCGATACCGGCCACCACGCCATGATGCGGGCCGCCATGTTCAGGATGCTTGTAATAAATGGAATCACCGGTCAGGACGCTTGGCTTGTTCGGCTCTTCGGCATCAGGCTTGATGCTGGTTACGGGCTTCAAATTCTTCATAGGTCGCCCAAGCGGTAGATCACTGTCTCGCGCGTGCCGAAATCAAGCGGCTCATCGGCTACCGGGAACGACTTCGCGAGCGGCTTCTTTTGCTTTTCGTCGTCAGATTCCCCAGCATCGCCATCAGCAGCTTGCTCGGGAGCTTTCCCTTGTTGATCGTCACTGCCGCCCTGCTTGTCGTCATTCCCACCGGCATCATTGCCTCCTTGCTGCCCAAAATCCTCGCCCTTGTCCTTGCCGCCAAATCCTTCCGGCACATCCTTGCCCCGCTGCTCTTCACCGCTTGGCTGCGCTTGCCCGCCAAAGTCTTTGGGTTGCTCTTGCTGCATCAATGCTTGCCACGGCCCAACCAGTGAAGGATTCAACGGTGCATCGCCCAATGGGCCATCCATCTTGTCGTAACCCTCTTCGGCGCGCATTTCGTTCACAGTGAGAATCTTGCCGGCGCGCTCTTCTTTGACCTTCGCATCCTCTTCATCGAGGCCAGCCCAGCGGAACACGTACTTGTCCGAAAAGTCGCAAGTGATGTAGTCAGTGAAGAGGTTTTCAAAATAGGACAGCAGCGGGCGCAAGCCCTTGTCCTTGGAATCTGCCAGCTTTTCAGCGGTATCAGAGCCGTTCAATGGCGAGGAATTGCCGCCCGAGAACGAATCGAAGTTGATTTCGCTTGGGCTCATGCCATAAATGGCGCAGATCAATGAGGATAAAAACGTCATCCACTTGCTAAAGTGCATTTCGTCGTAATCGACGCCAAACTTCTCGAACGATGCCTTGCTTTCCTGATCTTTGGACACCAGCACCGGCACAGACCATTGGCTATTCACGCCCTTGACCATCGAATTCCAGTAACGGCGGAATGCAACCAAGTCTTCTTGCGTGTAGTCACCAGACAGATGCAGCACGCCCTTGGGGATGGCGTTTTTATCGAATCCGGTGATGTTGTGCGTCATGGCATTCAGGAAGCCAGTTACAACGCGCACCAGCAACTCGGTTTCACCCAGCCCATACCCGCCGACAATGATGTCAGAGCGCGGATTGCGCGGCTCATAGATCAGATCGTCGTAGGTGTACGCAGTTTTGACCGTTCCCATCACTACCTGCAGCGCGAAAATGTCATCATCGCCCTTGTACCCACCCTCGGGCGTTAGACGAATCGTTGCACCGTCAACCATAGCCAAGCCATCTATGCCGCGGCTACGATCACGCTTCATTTCTGTCTCAATCGCGCACGAATCCATCACGAGAGAATCACGCACCGCCTTACCCATCATCCCGGAGAAGCTATCGCGGCGCAGTTTCTTGCGAGCGCGTGGGTTGAATTCCCAGCCGCAATTCGAGAAAAAGCGGTTGAGCATCTTGATAGATTCTTGCTCGCTTTGGCTTATTTGGTGGTCTTTGTCGATATGCTTGACGGCGAATCCCAGTCCAGTGCCGCCTTCCTGCACGCGGCAAAAGCGTTGCGCCTGGCGGATTCTGGTCATTATTACGGCATTCAGCACAGGGGTTTGGTCAACCATCCCACGCAGCGCGTCAAAACTCATTGACGCAGGCTTTTCCCAATACTCGCCATGCATTCCCAGTTGCCGATCATCTAGCTTGACCGATTGCACACCGGGCTTGCCTTGATTCTTACCGGGGAATGGAACGATGTTTTGGGAGATCGACTTGTTCATGTCGGCGAATTCCATGATTTGCCCGATGGTTTCCATCGACAAAACACTAGTCGGCATGGCCGCCTGCTGCAATTCTGCGAGCGCGTCAGTACGCTCGCCTTGCGGTGCATTCGGGTCAAAGGCTACTTTGCGGGCAATATCACTCATGCCCGCATTGTCGCGTCACGACAATTTAGCAGGGCTTTACAGGGGAATACAGATCAACAGTTACGAATACTACTTGGCAATAAACATTCCACAACCCACATCATTCTCTCCTACCTGCATCCCGAAATTCTCGCCACACAATTTGGTTTCACGGTCGAATGCCGAACAGCGCCCACATGTGCCAAGTGCGGATATTTCAGCCGCGACATTCGCCGCCACCTTGTTTGCGTCTGGAATGAAGATTTCAGAAGGATTGCGCCCGATCAGCAGACCGAACGCCCGAGACAGTCCGTCCACCTGATCGTCATACGTGCCATTGGGGAACACTCTAAGTTCAGCTATCAGCGCATCGTTCCACGGCGCTTTCAGCATAAGCACATTGCCGACGTTCACCTGACTTGCCAAAGGCTCAGCGCGCGTTTCCTTGCTACCCGTTTCCGTGGATGAATGGACGCGGTACCCGACAAGCTGCCGTATCAGGTATTTCACCTGAGTTACACCGGCCTGTCCTGGGTCTTGCGGGATGGATTGCTTGCACTCGTACCCGTCGCGCTTCGCAGCATTGGACAAAGCCTTATCGCGATCATCCGGCCCAACTCGAATCCGCACCATATCGCCGATAAGCAACCGGCCATCGCCAAGTTTCCCCAGCTTAGCGCCCGCAGTCCAGTCACCAGATGTTGTGCTGGCAAAGTCCCACCCGCGCACCCATTCAATCGACTCAATCGGCAACGCATCAATTATCTGGATGTTGTCAGGCTTGAATAGATCACCCTCAAGCGGAGATGGCCGCTGCTGATACAAGGCATTCCATGTGCGCTGATTCTGTTCGAACTGCGCCCAGTGTTTACGGTCAAACCATTCCGGCCACAGGTATTCGCCAATCTTGCGTCCAAGTGGGTCATTTGCGACTTCGCACTTCGCTTGCAGGCAGATAATTTCCCACTCGTTGCCATCTTTGCAGAGGATATTGCCACTTTCCCCATTCCAGCCATCGGGAAGGATGCGACCGGACAAATCGTCTTCGTGCCACCGTGTCTGAATGATAACAATCCATCCGCCAGGTATGAGGCGGGTTTTTAGGTCATCTTCGTATGCATCCCACGTCTTTTGCCGGATAGTTTCGGAATTGGCCTGCTCGCGCCCCTTGATCGGGTCATCGATGATGATGCCGTGCGCACGATTACCCGTGATGCCAGACAAAATACCGCACGCCATGTACTCGCTGCCATTGGTCAAGGCAAATTCATGGGCGGCCTGCGACTCATTGGCCAACCCTGCGCCAAAAATCCCCTTGTAGCGCCGCTGCTTGATGATCGAACGGGTACGGCGGCCCATCTTCCGCGCCAGATCATCGCCATAACTGGCAAGAATCAGTTTGCGGTTTGGCTTCTTGCCAAGAAATCGCGAGGGGAATACCACAGAGGCATAGGTACTCTTAGCCGAGCCCGGCGGCATAAACACCATCATGCGACCGTGCGGCGTCTCGCTGACCTCTTCCAGCTTGGTCAGTAGCAAGCGATGGTGGTGCGCCAGCGATGTTTCTACCGGCTTAAAACATTCCTCATCGGGGTCATCACCAACAGGTTTGCCGGGAACATCAATAGCCGTGACATAACTAAGGATGCTCTCTCTCGCCTTGCGACGGATAACAACCTCCTTAGCCGCGAGCGATTTCGAGTAGTTCATCGTCGGTCAGGTCTTGGATATGTCTTGGGTCGCTATTGCCGGGATTGTTCAGTGCGCCAGCCCCATTAGGCTTGGTAGTCAGAGTGAGGATGTCCATACCCATCTTGCCGGACTGGTTGACCGCCATAGATGCGGCAATCGCCCCTTTGACATCATCATCGGTAAGAGTTTGCAGCTTGGAAAGCTTCTCGTGCGTTCTCTCACTGATAAGCTTTGCCGTATTCGCCCCAGCCACAGCGGCGTCACTCAGGGATTCGGAAATCATCAATAACCGTTGTGCGAGGTTAAGCGCGGATATTTGCGCGGAAACGGGCAAACTCTTTTTTGCCTTTTCCACTTCAACTATTTGATTTGCAACTTTTTTGATCTGCGCGGATTGCGCGGATATTTTTTCGCGCACCGTGCTTTCACCCACACCAAATTCGCGCGCCAAAGAGCGCAGGCTTTCACCGTCAAGATGACGACGCCCGACCTCTTCCCATTGCTTTTCCGTCAGTTTTGATTTTCTACCCATGACCTACCATAGCCTCACGACTACGCTTCCTCCGACTCACCAAACAGATCATCACAATCTGAACGGCTCTTTTCCGCCTTGCGCGGGTTGTCCCTGCGTTCTTTGACCGCATCTTCATCCAGCATCACCACTATGGCGTGCGGGCTCATTGGGGAGCGCTCAGGGTTCTTGGCGCACTTTAGATACGACCTTGAGCCATTCGGGAAGCGATGCCCACAAAAGCACAGCTTGGATGCCCGCCACCCCACGGCGTCCACTTCGCAGTTAGGGCAGCGAATTCGCTTCTCCCCTTGCTTTGTGGTGTATTTTTCCAGCCGCCCGCTTCCGCAGGTTCTGCAAAGGTGATCTATTTTCTCGACATCCATGCGCTTACCTTCCTTACAGCAAGCGCATCTGCGCAAAAATATAATCGGGCACGCCTGGCGGCATGAATGAAATCGCAGCCTTGTGGCTTTTCCGTATCGGAGCCATCGCGGCCTCGGCGGTATCGGCAACAACGCCAATCTGGATTCTTCCGGCCTTGGCAACAAATACACCAACGGCATGGAGCGCCCGCGCATGGATGGGAGGCTTACCCTTGGCATTGCGCCCGAGCATGTATTCCCTCTCCCGGTTGTAGCAGGACACACAGATACGGGCATGAATCAGGCGCTTGTCAGTTCCGCCACACCGGCAGCACAGCTTTTGCGGCAGGCTATAGATGATTTGCTCACCCGCATGGGCCGCGCCAAGCTCACAGCCAGTACATACCGAACCAGAGCAGTTGCTCTTATGCCGCTTGTACTGAGCTGCGCAACTCGTCACCGATAGCGTGCCGCGCTGCTTTTCACAATTGAAGTACATGCCGGGCGCGTATTCAACGTTGAAATAAGACACTGCAATGACCATGACTCCCCCTTTTTAACCCGTTAAACGCCAAACCTCCGAACCCAGATGTCGCGACATGATGCACAGCACCACCGCCCGCCACTTGTATCCTCCCCACACTCACGGCACTCATACTCAAGCGGAATTTCTGTTGTTGCCGCTGCGTGCGCTTTGGCTATTTGCCGATCCCTCTCGTCTTGCTCGTACTTTTCTGCCGATTCAGCTTGGTCTGCCATCACAACCCCTTTTAAGTTTTCCGAATCTCAATGCCATGCAATAGCTTTACTCAAAAATCTCCCTATCCCAGCCACCGCCATTCTTTTTTGCCCTTGGCGTAACAGCCATAAAGCGGAATGGGTACATTTCAGCCGCCACTTTGATCTTGACTCGCGCATCGTCTTGCCAAAACCCTTTGACCTCATGCATTTCGAGCACACCAGTGCTAAACATCACAGCGAAGTCTGGCGAGTAAAAGCATCCGTCTGCAAGGCGCAGCTTCACACCCTCAAATCGATACCAGACAATCTCGCCGGCTGCTTTAAGCATTTCCAAGTGCAGCCTGTAAGCTGCCTCGGTCTTGTTCATTTCTCCCACCTTCAACCTACCGAGAGCCTGCATTTTTGTTAAAGCGCTCATTTCCCATGCCCTAGTGTTTGTTTTTTAGCCTCGGCCAACTTCTCGGCCCAAGCCTGCTCAACCAATGTTTTCACCCGATCTACCCGCTCCCTGCCGTATTTCTTCATCCACCATTCCAAATATCCAGCGCGCATCGTCTTGGTTGGCACATGTAAAACGAAGCGAGCAAGGCAACAATCTCGTCCATGGTGGATTAGACGTTTGCTCAAACATGTTAGTGCTTTGCGCGAATCCAGCCTTATTTCGCCGCTCATGGTCTGCCTGGCAGTCTACATCGCAGAATCTAGCCCCTTTGCGGGTTTTCTCACCGCAGTTGAGGCATACCCTCGACGATTTGATTTCAATGCCTGCATCCCTACCCATGTTGCGAATGAGGGCTTGATTTCGCCAGATTCCCATCGCTGCACCGTCCGAAGGCTGCACCGCCACAACCTGGCGGCGGCAGTCTGGGTTAGTTCACCCCGCAGGGATACAACCATGGCGGGGGTGATGGGGTTGGAGCGGTTTGGGTGGTTGCTCATTTTTTGGCCACCTCTGCGATCCGCATCTTGCCGCTGCGCAGATCATCAAATGATTGTTTATTCTCATCAGAGTAAACGTCTGGACAAACTACATCACTTTGCAAAGCAGAGAAGGCCTTCGCGGCTGTTGCAAAAATGCCGTCAGAGGAACCCCATGAAAAGCGGTAAGTCCTGCCAAAAACGAAATTGTTCCCCCCGCGATTAACAAACGATACCTGCTGTTTTCCGCAAGCATCCAGTTCACGCTCAAGCACAAGTCCGATGCGCACCTCCGGCGTATACTTGTTGCCATTCTTCGCGCCGACGCCGACAACAGCAAAATTTGAGCAGGCTTGGAAAACCACTTGTCCTTTTTTGAATTGGGTGTTCATTTTATTTCTCCTAATGCCCCTGAGTCCCGAGGCGCGGTCGGATGCGTTTTTGCATTCGATGTAGTCATAATACGCCACTATGGCATATAGTCAAGGGATTTGTGCATCTTTTTTATCGCATCGCAATCAAACACTTGCGCGCAATTCCTTCAATTTTAGTCGGTAATTGTCCCGAATTCCGATCAGCTCTGGGATGGTGTATTTTGCTGGTACATGTTCGCCTTCCAGCCACTCAACCAATTCTAGCCCGATTTTTTTGATCGGTTGCGCGGCAAACCTCGCTCTTCAGGGCGGGGTCAAGAGCGCGGACGGCGCAGCCGTCCGGTTTGGTGCGTCAGTGCGGCGTCTGCTGCTGCTCGATGTACTGCCGGATAACGGCGATAGGCGCACCACCACAGCTACCGGCAAAGTAGGATGGCGACCATAGCGCGCCGCCCCATAGCTTCTTGCGGATGCTCGGATAGTTCTTTTTCCGAATCATCCGGCTGGAAACGCCTTTCAGGCTGTTGACCAGATTCGAGACGGAAACCTTGGGCGGGTAGTTCACCAGCAGGTGTACATGGTCATCCTCGCCGTCGAACTCCACCAGTTCCGCTTCAAAGTCCGTGCAGACGCTGGCGAACATCGGGCGCAGGTCGTCAAGAATCGCTTTTGTGAAGACTTCACGGCGGTATTTGGTTACAAAGACCAAATGCACGTGCATCATGAAAACGCAGTGTCTTCCGTGGCGAATATCGTTGTCATGACTCATAGACAAAACTATAATTTAACCATGCAACGCTTACAAGCCTACCAATACGAACTGATGCCAGATGGCGAGCAAGAGCGCGATATGCGCCGCTTCGCTGGGTCATGCCGGTTCGTCTACAACAAGGCGTTGGCGATGCAAAAAGAAAATCACGAGGCTGGAAACAAGTTCATCAGCTACGTCGCCATGGCGAAGCACTTGACCGGGTGGCGCAATGGTGCGGAAACGCCGTGGCTCAAGGATGCCCCATGCCATCCCTTGCAGCATGCCTTGAAGGACTTGGAGAAGGCCTACAAAAATTTCTTCGAGAAACGCGCCGACTTTCCGAAATTTAAGCGCAAGGGTAGCGGCGATGCTTTCCGCTATCCCGACTCGAAACAGATCAAGCTCGATCAGGGTAACGACCGCCTCTTTCTCCCCAAACTCGGCTGGCTGCGTTACCGCAACAGCCGCGACGTGCTGGGCGAGGTACGCAATGTCACCGTGAGCCAGTCGGGCGGCAAGTGGTTCGCGTCGATTCAAACGCAACGCGAGGTCGAACAGCCACTGCCCACGGCGACGACGGCCATCGGCATCGATGTCGGCATCGCCCGCTTCGCCACGATGAGCGACGGCAGCTTCATCGCGCCGCTCAACAGCTTCAAGAAACACCAGCAACGCCTGGCGCGCTACCAGCGTCGCATGAGCCGCAAGGTCAAGTTCAGCAACAACTGGAAGAAGGCGAAAGCCAAAGTTCAAAAGATTCACACCGGCATCGCTAATGCCCGCAAAGACTTCCTGCATAAGACCACAACAACGATCAGCCAAAACCACGCGCTCGTCTGTATTGAGGATTTGCAGGTACGCAACATGTCCAGGTCTGCCAAGGGCAACAGTGAGCAGCACGGAAAGAGGGTGCGCCAGAAGTCCGGGCTGAATCGCGCCATTCTCGACCAGGGCTGGGGCGAGTTCAGGCGGCAACTCGACTACAAGGTCGCATGGAACGGCGGCATGCTGCTGGCCGTGCTGCCGCACCACACCAGTCAGACTTGCCCGTGCTGCGGCCATGTATCGAAAGACAATCGGCAGACTCAGGCGAAATTCCTGTGTGTCGATTGTGGCTACGAAAATCACGCCGATGTGGTCGGCGCGATCAATGTTTTAGAGCGGGGATACCGCTTGTTAGCCTGTGGAGAGTCGGCGCAGTCAGGCCGCTCGATGAAGCAGGAACCCACCGAAGCGACTGCGCAAATTACCGCGTAGCGCCGTAGGAATCCCCTTCCTTCAGGGAGGGGAGGATGTCAAGCACCTCTGTTCAAACGAATGGAAACAGGTGCTATTCTAGGCGCAGGGCGGATTAGACCTTTGTGCGGCTGCTACATAATTCCGCAAATCTGCGTAGCGTTGCTTCGTCGAACTCCTGGACAACCCCAGTTGCATATTCCTCAAGCAATTGAGTGCGTGTTTTATATTGCGAGATTCCAAGCATGGCCGGAACATCGCACGCGTTGAAACACTTTACGCGGTGCTGGTGCCACTCTGGCGATCCTTGTTGTAGGTTATGAATTTGCATTTTTATCTCCTGTAGATGCTTGCTCTTTGTCCCAGCGATCCCAGCACAAACCCTTGTCCGAGAAGTGTTGGCATTGAGAAAAAGACTGTCCAATATTCGAATTGCAGATATTCCAATCAAGACTGACTGAACCGGCACATTGGAACCACCACCGTGGGCATGTGAATGAGCGCATTTCTGTACCAACAGGGAATGGCTTTCCTTGCTCCCAGTCTGCAACAGGAATCCCGCCAAAATCCTCAAGCGCCAACCCATTGCCGGCCCCGATCTTGATTCCGGGATTGGCCTGATAGACGCGCACAACATTTGGCAATTGTTTGCGGCCAGTGAATTCGACGAACTCGGATACCCTGAACCCAAAGCCTTTGCAGTTGTGGCAAACTATCGCGGCCTCTTTGCTCTCACCCATGCCGGAATACAGACCTGTTCCACGGCATGAGCCACATTCATGTTTTACGGTAATGGTCATGTCAGCCTCAGTCGTTCTCGTGTGACCACGAATCAATCGTCTGTTTCTGATCGTCAGTGAGCTTTTCCTTGGTTTCGATGGTAGCGATCAGGTCGGCGACGGTTCTTGTCTTTTCGATGATCGCCTTCCGCCATCCGGCTTTTTTCTTCTCAAAGTTCTCCGGTGTGCAGATGGGGATTTCTTTTTTGCCGGTATCGGCTGCGGCGGATGCTGAATTCCCGCCTTGCTCTGCTTTGTTCTGCATCACACTTTGCCAAGTGGCCTCTCCGTCCTTGATCGCGCCGAAGATTCCACGCAGCGTCACGATTTGCGGCGGCGAGCATTTGGCTAGGTCATGCCCAAGATACGAGGCCAGATCGGTAGCGGTAACACCGATGGAAGAAAATGCGTCCACGATGCGCTTACGCTCTGCATCTGGGTCTTTCGCGGCATCGTCCAATCGGATTTTCTTGATGATCTCTTCCGCCTCGTCGCACAGATCGCCAGGTATGATGCGCAGGCCAAGCGAGCGCATGGCCTTTGAAATTAGGGCCCCGCGCTTATTGAGCAGGTCATCGTCAGTTCCGAGTACGGTGTAAACGTCCTTGTTGTAGCTGTTCTTGCGCACGCTGATGTAGGAGCCATCGCTATTCGGCTTGCTGCGTTCAACAGTTTTCGACACGCGAACGTCAAGCGGGTAGGTGATATTTGCTTCAAGATCGGTGACTGATACGCGGTGAACTTCCTTTTGCTCATCCTCGAAGATCATGGTGGTTTCGACCAGCACGTTCTTCATGCAGCGTAGTGCTACTTCGACAAAGCGAATCCCAAGACCTTCCACGCCTTGCCCGATTGGCTTGATGTAATAGGCGCTCTTGTTATTGGCGAAGCTGGGTCGGCGACATTCCTTGAGCAATTCCTGACGAACTGCATCCATGTTCCGTGGATTGCGCATCGCCATGATGTAGCGCGATTCAACCATTGCTTTTGACTGGGCCGCGATTGCCGTTGATGCGGTTTCGACAACCGCCATAGTCCGGCCTGTTCCGCCGAAATCTTCTTGTGTTGCCAGTGCTGTTCTGTCGTTCATTTTGTGTGCTCCTGTTGTTTTTATATTTTGTGGAGGTCACGGCTTACGCCGCGACCCGTGACCAGCGATCAGAGACTCTTGGTGCAGCGGAAGCCGACGTAGTCGTAGCGACGCTCGGGGTGGTCGCCGACGAGACGGAACACACCGGCACGCGAGTAGGAGCTCCAGCAGCCGCCCCGCACGAGCGCACGGCCAGACCAATTACGCTCTCCGTCAGGACGCCAGCCCATGCCTTTTTCCTGCGATGGGTAGGGGGCGGTGGTCAGGCTTGGCGAGTCCGCCTTGATGATGGTGGTCAATCCCAAGTCATTGCCCTGCACGTCGTCAAAAATCCACGAAAACACGTTGCCGTTTAGGTCGCAAACCTTCTCGCCATTCGATAGCGTCAACCAGCGGCGCTCCTTCGCATCGGGTGATTGGAACGTACCAGGCTGTGCGCTCGAAACATTTCCTTTGCGCAGTCCACGGAATAGCTTGCCTTCGCCCACTTTCCCCTTAGTCCAGTTGCAATCCTGCTGGGCGGCATTAAGCCTGATCGCCAGTTCCTGTCTTTCAGTGACGAGCTGGCCGCCAATGTCTGCGCACGCAGCTTTGGCCTCTTCAAAGCTAATCCGCACCCACGGTGTGCCATCCTCGGTGATAACGGCCTTCCCATCGCCCCCCTTGCTGCAGGCGAATTGCCCGTACTGGAACGACGGAACCACGATTCCACTTGGCAGCATCATTTCTGGGACGGTGATAAATTTGTTTTCGGTTTGCATGACTATCCTTTCAGTTGTTCAATTGTTTGTTTCTCGTTGGGTATAAAGCTTTCGCAACAGTCGCCGAAGTAAAAATCAAATATTCCGTATGACTAGAAGTCGCTGGGTTGCTCCGTGAATCGCTTGCACGCTTCCTTGCTCGGGCATTCTTTGTTCAGACACAGGGTTATGGAGGTGGAGGATTCGATGCCCAAAGTTCGCGCGGAAGCTTACGAAGCTCGATAGGCTGCTTCGCGTTATCGCGTTCAAACTGGCGGCGCTGTGATCTGGATGCTGTAATGCTCACTTGTTCACCTCTGTATATTCAAACTCAATCCGAGTCACAACCGTTTCCGGCGTGCATGGCTTGTGGCTGGCGCAGAACATTTCAACGAACTGTGCTGGCGTGAGGTTTGGAAAACCCTCGAGGATGCACTCCGAACGGCCATACTCAAGATCGTCAGTCATGCGGCGTAATGGTTCGCGCATCGTGGTAGCAACGCGCACCGGATCGCGCAGCGGCTCAATCTTCTCGCCCGGCTTCAACCCCATACACTTGCGCACCGGCTGCACCAGTTCGCCATATTTCAGGTGTAACCAGCCAAGGCGGCGCGTCACTGTCTTGGTGCCGTTCTGCACCTGCTCGGTGGTCATGGCAAAGCTCATGTTTCGCATATTCACCCGGCCACCTTTCGATGGCAGGTCCTTGGTTATCGTGAGGCTGTGTAGGTGCCGGATGCCAACTTACTGCGCAGCTCATAGCCCATCAGCGGCCAGATCTTCGCTTCAGCGTTACGGCGCGCAATCTTGCGACCGATCTCGGCGTCGAAGTTCTCCGGGCTGGCACAGGCCGACTCACCGGTGACGGTGAAGCCGTTTTTCAGCACCAAAACGCAGAAGGTCAGCAGATCAAGCGATTCGGGAATATCTTCTTTCTCATCCACGTTCCCGACGCAGCCATGTGCTGCTGTGAAGTAATGCGCACTGGCGATGTTCGCCTCGATGTCTGCCGGTGTGATGCGCGGCGCTGTCAGTCCTTTGGCTTGAATCTCCTGCTCGATTGCTTGGTTCATGCTGTTTTCTCCTTTTGGTTGTACTGCTTGGTTATGCTGCAACTCTGTTGTTGAATTGAATGTCGCCTGCGAACTCGGCCAAAATCCATTCGAGCATCAGCTCTTCCGGCAGGCCAAAGTTCTC
>Ga0210034_1000507_pt1 | contig 41587 bp, 48 predicted proteins | sample CryGeymeta201505_FD_185466 | JGI IMG/M metagenome (GOLD analysis project Ga0210034, IMG submission 185466) | Groundwater microbial communities from Crystal Geyser aquifers in Utah, USA - Crystal Geyser metaG 2015-05 (SPAdes) (version 2) | ecosystem: Environmental > Aquatic > Deep subsurface >... | reverse complement strand
GACACGCTTCGTGGCGGCGAAGGTATGGATTACCTCGAAGGCAGCAACGGCACTGATCTGATCTATGGAGAAGAAGGCAAAGACCGAATTTATGGCGGCGCAGGTAACGACAACCTGCAAGGCGGCGATGACGGCGATCACCTTCACGGCGGCGCAGGGTTTGACCGCCTATTCGGTCAGAATGGGAATGATATCCTGTTTGCTGATGAAGGATGGGATTATCTCGACGGCGGCGCAGGCCTAGATACCTTCATGTTCATGGAAATGAGCGACTTTGCAGGCAATCAATATAACCGCATCAAGAATTTCAATGCTGTTGACGATGCTATCAGCATCGAGAAGCTACTGCACCCGAATTACGATCCGCTTGCAGACCTACTGAGTGACTTTGTGAACGTCGTGGACAATGGCTCGCACACATACATTCAGGTTGATGACGATGGCACAGGCACATCATCAGCAATGACCTATGTCGCCATGATTGAAGGCTACACAGGTCACAGCCATGACGCTCAGGACATGATCAACAACGGCTATCTGATCATTTAATATATCCGTTGTTAGCTCATTATTAATAATATTTAAAAGCAGCAACAACATAAGTAATGTTACAAGTTAAAGATTATATTTTGAAACCAGTTGTTCAAGGTGATTTGGATTGGTTATTAAATCTCCGTAAAGAAACCATGACTGAACATCTATTGAATTCAGGAATGTCCATCGAAGAAGCAGAATTCAAAAAGCGTACACTTTACAATTTTGAAGATACACAAATAATTATTCAGAACGACAATCAAATTGGAATGATTAAAGTAAAAAAGGAAAAAGAATTTTATGAGCTTATTCAAATTCAGATAAGCCCCAAATATCAAGGAAAAGGTATAGGCAAATGCGTCATAGAAGATCTTATTACAGAAGCGCGACAAAAAGGTTTGCCCATATATTTAAGCGTCTTAAAAACCAATACTGCAAAATCTTTATATGAAGCTTTAGGATTTGAAGTTTATGATGAAGACGACAATTCAATTAAAATGAAGCGCGTTTAATTTATTAACCTTTTATTAATTATATTATGTAATTTTATTCTCGTATTTATTGGGGAATATTTCATGAGTAATATTATTAAATTCACACCAAAAAGAAGACCAGTCACACAAGAATGTCTCTATGATACTAATCATCCGGTTTATTTTAGCTCAGAAGACGATGACTTTACTTACATGCGCTTTGGAAAAGTATCTGTCATCCATGGCAAAGATAGTTTTGCGAAGCGTTTAACGCTCGTTAAATCATAGGCTAAAATCAGAGAAATCGACTGTAAATATACCTTTTATTTTCCGTAAGATATATTATCACATCGGAATTTTCTTGAAAACCATGAAGTAATGCTTTATGGTTTAAGTATGAATTATAGCCCTCTTACAACAAAAAAAGACCAGATTGATAAATTCAGACCATTGCCGCCAGCTTTGGTGCAAAACCTTGAAGAATGGTTTTTAATTGAGCTTACTTACACCAGCAACGCACTTGAGGGTAACACATTGACGCGTAAAGAGACAGCTGCCGTGGTTGAGAAAGGCTTAACCATTGGCGGAAAATCTCTTGTTGAGCATCTGGAAGCCACAAATCACGCCAAGGCATTGACAGATATCATGGCCTTGGCCGGATCAGAAACCTTTGATTTATCCGAAAATGATATTCTTACCATTCATAATACGATCTTGCGCGGCATAGACGATGAGAATGCAGGCCATTATCGCTCTATTCCTGTTCGAATATCTGGATCACCTGTTGTTTTACCTAATCCAAGACGTGTCCCAGATCATATGCAAAACTTTATAGCAGAATTAACAGCAGAAAACGATAAGCACCCTGTAGAATTAGCCGCCCAAGCGCACTACCAGCTTGTCACTATTCATCCTTTTGTAGATGGAAACGGTCGCACGGCTAGATTGTTAATGAATTTAATCCTTTTACAGCATGGCTACCCTCCTGCCCTCATCCGTACCCGCGATCGTATGAAATACATATCCGCCCTTGAAAAGGCACAGCTTGGCGGGTCAATTGCCGATTATCACAAAGTGATCTTTGATGCCGCGAATAGATCATTGGATATTTATTTAAATGCCGTGACTGGCAAGGATGAAAAGCAGGTTTCAAAAACACCAGCAAGCCCCCTCCTCCGTATTGGTCAGTTGGCCAAAGAAACCGGGGAAAGCAATGCCACTATTCGCTATTGGACAAAAGAGGGTTTATTGGAAGTTTCTGATACAACTGAGGCTGGCTACCAACTTTACGCACCAGAAATGGTTAAACGCGTAGAAATGATAAGAGATTTACAGAGCCAAAGATATACTCTAACCGAAATAAGAGAAAAACTTTAGATTGCACAAACTTATAAAAGTCTATCTCTAGGAACATTTCTATTATTCAATCGCAATGTCCTAACAGCAACCTTTATCTATTTGGACTGGTGGACATGGGACAGTGCCATATGAACAAAAAACACAGCAATCGCCTTTTTTAGGCTTCAGGACTTCTTTGCAGCTCTTGCAGTCATAGAAATACTGGCAGGAATCAGTCGGCATTTCTTCGGTCTCTTCGTGAGCACATTTAGGGCATGTGATTGTAGAGTCGATTTGAAATTCCTGTTTCATCGGATTGCCCTTAAAAGATGAGGCTCGACAGCAGGCCAGATAATCGCTGCTGCAATTAAGGCGCCTGATATTACAAGAGACATCAATACCCAGCGGCTTTTCTTTTTATCAGCTGAGCACGCTTCTGCTTCATATCTCAAACTGCGGATATAAAAAAATAGTCCAATAGCCAATAGCAAACCAGCCACAGCGATAAAATGAACACGGTACGGCTGCAGCACAGACAGGTTTGCCAGCCATGCACCGCCAATCCCTAGATTGAAAAACACAATCGGGATAATGCAGCAGGACGAGGCCAGAATAGCGCCTAATGAAGCTAAGGTGCATCCGAGAACGCTCGCTTTGGTTTCATTAATCTTGAGTTTTGATTTCATATCTATATGATAAACTCTGTAGTTACTACAGACTCAAGAGGTTTTTTTATGAAAGAAAGTATGACCATCGGCAAGCTGTCTGCAAAGACAGACGTCAATATTGAAACGATCCGCTATTACGAGAAGGAAGGCATTCTGCCGCCACCGCCACGAACACAGAACGGTTACCGAGATTATTCCGAAGAATATACTAAACGGCTCATGTTTGTTCGTCGGAGCCGCGAGCTTGGCTTTAGCCTTGATGAAATTCGAACCCTGCTAGCCATGGTGGACGGCGGAAGTCTAACTTGCGCGGAAGTGAACGATGTTACACTCACGCATCTCGATGCTATTCGCAAAAAAATCACAGACCTTCAAAAACTTGAAAAAACACTGCAAAAAATTGCCTTGCAATGTAAAGGTGGAAAAACGCCGGACTGCCCGATTATTGATGCTTTATTTCAGACATAGTCATAACGTTTATCTCAACTATCAGAATTCCATCCGCCGCCCATGGCTTTGAACAGTTCAACGCGAGCGATCAAAGTTTCATAACGGGCGCGTTCATATTGATCTTCGGACTCTAGCATCATGCGCTGTGTATCCAGTACATCCTGAAACTCAATCACGCTTAAAGAATATTGATTTTTGGCTATTTCGTAAGCTTCGCCAGCTTTAGCGGTGGCCTGTTTCAGTGCGTTTTCTCGCTCTAGAGTTTTTTGCACTTTTGTTAGAGCATTCTCTGCCTCCTGAAATGCGATGAGCACTGTTTGTTGATAATTCTCAGCCAGCTCTTTTTGACGTGCCGTCATGCGGTCCAGATTGCCCTCCAATCGTCCGCCTTGGAAGATAGGGGCAATGACTGAGCCTGCCAATGTCAGCGCCGAGGCTGATGGACTGGCGGCCAGCAACAGGCTGGGGCCGATATTGACCGACGGGTAAAAGGCAGCCCGCGCTGCCCCGATATCGGCATTGGATGCTATCAGCCGCGCTTCCATGCTTTTAATATCCGGCCTGCGCTCCAGCAAATCAGAAGGCTGTATAACTCCAACATCCAGTATATGTAGCCCTTTAAATCCATCGGCCTTCACTGAAAAACTCTGCGGCGGTTCTCCTACAAGCACAGCCAATGCATTTTGTGTCAACGCCAGTTCCTGCTCCAATGCTGTTACGCGCGCCTTAACATTAGAGAGTTGTGATTCCTGCCTTGTAATATCAAGTTGTGTGCGAGCGCCGGTTTCAAAGCGCGCTTTGGCAAGTTCCAGCAAGTCTTTTGTCGCTTTAAGGTTGTTATTGGCAATGCGTAAACGCTCTTTCAAATTCAGAACATTAAAATAATTTTGCGCAACATCCCCCATGATAATCAACGCCAAAGCATCATGCGCATATTGTGTTCCTGTAAGGCCGGACTTTGCCGCATCCGCTTTCGCGCGGTTCGCACCGAACAAATCCAGCTCATAGTAAATACCCGCGTCTGCTGTGTAGTTGGGGATACCTTTATTGCGTTGATCAGTAATATTTGTGACTATTGTTGAGCCGCTTTGATAGCCTGCCACAACATCAGCGGAAGGCAAAAGCGCCGCGCCTGCAATTTTTAAATCGGCGCGGGCCTGCTCGATGCGATGAAGTGAGGCTTGCAAATTATTGTTGTTTTCAAGCGCACGCTGCATCAGGGTATTTAATTCTGCGCTCTCAAAACCTGTCCACCAATCGGCGGCGATTTCAGCATTTTGAGAAATTTGCCCATCACGCCATGCAGGAGCATTAATATCAGGCCTTTGATAATCAGGTGTCAAAGAGCAGCCCGACACAATTAAGGCCAATATAATCACGTTCAAGTTTTTTATAGAGATCATTTTTATTTCTCCTCTTTCAGCGGAAGCTTGTAGCGCCACTGCGTATAAATTGCATAGATGACCGGAATAAACACCAATGTCAGGATTAGGGTTGAGACCATCCCGCCAACCATCGGCAAGGCGATACGGCGCATAACGTCCGATCCTGGACCCTCAGTCAGAAAAATCGGGATAAGACCCAAAATAATCGTGCCCACGGTCATAAGTTTGGGGCGCAGGCGTTGCGCGGCGCCATGACGGACATTGTCCAGCAAGTCTTCAAAGGTCGTGGGCGGGTGTTCACGCATTTGCTGATCGATATAAAGCAGCATAATGATAGCGGTTTCAACGGCAATCCCAGCCAGCGCGATAAAGCCCACGGCAACGGCCACAGACATATTATATTCGGCCAGCCAGACCATCCAGAATCCGCCGATAACGCCAAACGGCACAGAAAGCATGATCATGAGCGTTCTGTCCCACCGCCCGAAATGCAGATAAAGCAGGCTTAAGATAATCAGCAATGTTGCAGGTATAGCCAGGCTGAGCCGTTCATTTGCTTGTTGCATTTGCTCAAACTGGCCGGAGAATTTCAGGGAGTAACCCGGCGGTAAATTCAGCTTTTGCAAGGCTACCTTAAGATCATCCATATAAGAGCCAAGATCACGGCCCTCAATATCAACAAACACAAAGCCGTTCAGGCGTGCATCTTCCGATCTGATCATGGCAGGGCCCTTGGCCGCGCGAATATCGGCCAGAGCATTTAGCGGGATATGCGTATTATCAGCGCCTGGCACAAGGATATTATCAAGATCACTGATATGCTCCCGATACGGCCTGTCATAGCGCACGATCATCGGATACCGCTCACGCCCTTCTACCGCTTCGCCTAAAACCATACCGCCCAGTGCGGTCTGGATAATAGTCTGCACAGTTTCAAGGGAGATGCCGTAGCGGGCAATTTCTCGGCGGTCAGGGATGATTTCTATGTATTTTGCACCCTGCACACGATCAGCTATTGCGCTGCGTGTTCCCGGTACATCCCGTGCCAGTGTTTCCACCTTGCGCGCCACTTTATCAATGCCCTCCAGATCAGGGCCGGAGATTTTAATACCAACGGGGGTGCGGATACCTGTTGTTAGCATATCAAAGCGGATTTTGATCGGATAGCCCCAGCTATTCATCATACCCGGCAGACGCACTGTTTTATCCATCTCCGCCATGAGTTTTTCAGGGGTCATGCCCTCCCGCCACTCATCGCGAGGTTTTAGCTCCACCCAAGTTTCGATCATCGGCAAGGGTGCGGGATCGGTCGCCGTATCAGAGCGTCCGGCCTTGCCAAAAACATGCTCCACTTCCGGAAAAGTCATCAGCTGGCGGTTCGTAACCTGTAAAATCTCCCGCATTTTTGCAGGCGATGCTCCCGGCACGGTCATCGGCATGTATAAAATGCCGCCCTCATAAAGCGGGGGCATGAATTCCGATCCGCTCTTGGTGATCGGAATGGCCGTGCTTACAAGCGCAATCAGCCCAAGCAAAACCGTTGTTTTGCGGAATTTTAAGGCGGCATTTAAAACAGGTCGGTACAATGCACCAAAAAATCGATTAACCGGGTTTTCATCTTCACGCCTGATCTTCCCGCGTACCAGCAAAAGCATCAGCACCGGCACAACAGTAACCGAAAGCAGACTGGCCGCCGCCATCGCATAAGTTTTTGTAAAAGCCAGCGGGGTAAAAAGTCGCTCTGATTGTCCGGTAAGAGCAAAAATCGGCAGGAAAGACACCGTAATAATCAGGAGTGAAAAGAACAATCCCGGGCCGACTTCCTTGGCTGCCTCGATAAGAGCGGCCTGCTTCTCCGAATGATCTGCGTCTTGATCAAGCGATGAAAGCTTTCGGTGGGCATTTTCAACCATGACAATCGAGGCGTCCACCATGGACCCAATGGCAATCGCAATCCCGCCCAGAGACATGATATTGGCAGTAATCCCCTGCATGCTCATCACAATAAAAGCGGCAAGGATTCCGAGCGGCAATGTTATCACAGCCACAAAAGCACTTCTGGCATGTAGCAAGAAGATAAAAGCCACCAGAACAACCATCAGGCTTTCTTCAATGAGTTTGTGTTTCAGATAGCTCACAGAGCCTTCGATCAGCTCGCTTCGATCATAAACGACTTTCAGTTCGACGCCTTCGGGCAGGCCTTGCCTGATTGTCGCCAAGCGGTCTTTAACATCTTCGATCACATGCAGGGCATTGGCACCGGGGCGCATCACAACAATTCCGCCGACCGCCTCGCCTTCACCGTTCAGTTCGGTAATACCGCGCCTGATGGCCGGGCCTTCAACCACACGGGCCACATCGCCAATCGTAATCGGCGTTCCGTTATGGGTTTTGAGAACGGCCTGCTCTAGATCTTCCGGTTTTTGTACATAGCCAAATGAGCGGATAAGATATTCAGTCTCCGCCATTTCCAGAGTCCGTCCGCCGGTTTCCTTATTAGCGCCGCGTACGGCTTCAATCACGCGAGGCAAAGGAATATCAAAAGCGCGGAGTTTGTTTGGATCAACCAGAACCTGATATTCTTTGACAAAACCGCCGACACCGGCCACTTCCGATACGCCATCTATTGCGGCCAGCTCAAAGCGTACAAACCAGTCCTGAAGACTGCGTAATTCCTGTAAATCATGTTTTTCTGTGCGGTCATAAAGCGCATATTGAAACACCCAGCCCACGCCGGTGGCATCAGGGCCAAGCTGCGGCCTTGCGCCTTCCGGTAATTGCGGGGCGATCTGGGATAGGGATTCAAGCACGCGGCTGCGCGCCCAATACATATCCACCTTATCTTCAAAAACAATATAGAGAAAGGACGTGCCGAACATGGAAAACCCGCGCACGTCTTTTGTTTTCGGCAAGCCCAGCATCTGGATAGCAAGCGGGAACGTCACCTGATCTTCGATCACCTGCGGCGCTTGTCCGGGCCATTCCGTGCGGATAATCACTTGTGTATCGGATAAATCAGGAATGGCATCCAGCGGCGTTTTGGTAATGGCTACAATACCAGCCCCCAGCAGGGCAAGTGCACCCAGCATCACAAAAAAGCGGTTTCTGACCGACCAGTCGATAATGCGAGAGGCAAAGCTTTTGGACGGATCATGGATATCAAAAGAATTATTTATGCTCATGGTTATGCTCCATCTTCATATCGTTCATATCCGCGTCATCTTTCATTTCCATACTGCCCATGCCGCCACGCAAAGAGCTTTCCGCATCAATCATAAACTGCCCCGAAGTGACAATATTTTGCCCTTTCTCAAGGCCAGAGGTGATCTCGGTCAACCCGTTCGCTGTTATGCCTGTCTCTACGGAAACAGGTCGGAAATATCCATCACCCAGACTTTCAATGATCTTTGCGCCCGTCCCATCGTAAAGCACAGCTTCGGCAGGCACTGCCAGACGTTCTTGACTATCCGCATCAAAAATCACATCGATATATGTGCCGGGCTTGGGTTCCAGATGTTTGTGCGGCAGAACAAGCCGGACAATCCCGGTGCGGGTTTGCGGATCGGCTACATGATGGATGAAATCAATAGTACTGTCATACGTCTTGCCGGTTTCAGAAACTATGACTTTTGCGCTTTGACCGATTTCAAGAAATTGCAAATCCTGGATTGGCACGTCGGCATTCGCCCAGACTTGGCTGAAATCCTGCATGGATAAAGCAAGATCACCTTCTTTGACAAAGGATCCTTTGCGGATTTTCAGGTCAATAACTGTGCCGTCCATTGGTGCATAAAACGGTGTTTCACGCATCATACGGCCTTTTTCTTTTAATTCTCTAATAGCCTTGTCATCCATACCGAAAAGCCGCAGACGTTCTTCAGCATTACTCACTCGATTGCCGATCAGAAAATCCGACTGCGCATTCATCAGGTCAGGGCTGTAATAGGTAAACAGTAAATCGCCTTTTTTGACTGTATCGCCGACTGCATCGGTGGCCAGATCAACAATCCAGCCCTCGGAGCGCATGTGAAACATTAACTCATTGCGCGTGCTCGGGACGATTTCACCAAAGCTGCGAATATTCCGGCCAAATTCTTTTCTGGTCACGGGCGTGGTTTTTACCCCCAACGCTTGCTGATATGTTGGTGTGATCTTAATCGCGCCCTGTGGTGCTTCTGTATCCTCTTCATAAACAGGAACAAGATCCATGCCCATTGGCGATTTACCAGGTTCATCGCGCTGGTAATTCGGGTCCATCGGGGCGACCCAGTAAAGAATCTTCTTCTCTTTACGTTTTTGTTTTTCTTCAGGGAAACAGACAGGGTCTGGTACTAGCTTCATGCCGCAAACAGGGCAATTATCCCCTTCTTCTCCTCGAATATTGGGATGCATTGGGGCAACCCATTTGCCTTCCTCACAGATCTTGGGAAGTTCAGCCAGTGCAGGCGAAGAGAATCCTGCCGTTAATATAATCAGTAAAAATAGAATACGCATGAGCATAGCTCCTTTCTTTTGAGGCGTAAAAAACCGTTAAGAAAAGAGCGTATTTAGATGCGCAGACGCTGCGTCGTCAGATAAAGATCGTGATTATTGAGATGCGGTGGACTGGCCTCGATAGGCGGCCCTCTGATTTGGTGTGCATCCATCAGTATTAAAGAATAATCCACCACAATATCCGCCCAGGCAAAAAATACTTTATCAATTTGCGGATCATGCTTTTGTAAAGATGTATTATGGTCATTCTGGGCAAGATCAGCACCTGTACAATCCTTAAAAAACATCAAGGAGTCGGGCATCTCCTGTTTATCAGATTTTGCACCGTGACAAGGCGGCATATCGGGCGTTTTCGCGTCGTCTACAACAACCATCTTCGAGCACATCATAAACTGCGCGCAGGCCAATGACGGCGTGAACATGGCAAACATCAGAAAAACAAGCAAAAACGTTCTCATAAGCCTCATGATACATTATTCGTCTAAAAAAGTCTTAAAGTTTCATTGTAACTTTATTTTTCTCAAGGTCGAATACCTGCCTGTTAGCGGTAAACGCCAACATTGAACAACAACCCCTAAAACCTTTTAAGGAGCTACAATTATGAATATGAGAAAAGCAGTTACAGCAAGTCTGGTTGCCGGAGCAGTGTCTTTGGCAGCCTTTGGCGCGCACAATGCCAATGCCGCCGCAGACGGTAAAGAAAAATGCTACGGCGTTGTCAAGGCTGGCCACAATGATTGCGGTGATGCCGCAGGCAAACACAGTTGTATGGGGCACGCCACAGCTGACGGTGATGCCAATGAGTGGGTCGCCGTTCCAGCCGGTCTTTGCGAAAAACTCGTCGGTGGATCTGTTAAGGCTGGCGAAGGCGGCAAGAGCAGTTGCGATGCCAAGAATGGCTGCGAAGGTAAAGAAGACAAAAAAGGCTAAAATGATGAAGCCTTATCCATACATGGATAAAAATGCGTACCCGCTCCCGGACAGTCCTTATCGGGCTGCCGGGATTGGGCTGCGCGCTAAACACTACGAAGACATTCTGGAAGAAAAGCCGGATATCGGCTGGATCGAGGTGCATCCGGAGAACTATTTCGGCGGCGGGACGCATCGGCGTTATCTTGCCAAAGCGCGTGAGCTGTACCCGTTAAGCCTGCATGCGGTTGGTCTTTCCCTTGGCTCAGATCAGCCTGTTGATGAAGAACATATGCGCCAGTTCAAGGAACTGATCGATATTTTCGAGCCGTTTCAGGTCTCCGATCATGTGTCATGGAGCGCCAGCGGCAATGCCCATCTAAACGATCTTTTGCCACTGCCATACACCAAAGAAACGCTGCAAAGGCTGTGTGACAATATTGAGCGCGTGCAAAATTATTTTGGCCGCAAAATACTGGTCGAAAACCCTTCTACCTATGTGTCTTTCACCACGGATGAAATGAGCGAATATGAATTTATGAACCGCATCGCTGAAAAAGCCGGATGTGATGTGCTGCTCGATATCAATAATATCTATGTGCAGTCGGTCAATCACGGCTTTGATCCAAACCATTATCTGGACAACATCAAACCGGAATTTGTGCGTGAAATGCATCTGGCCGGGCATACCAAACGTGAATTTGAAGACGGCACGATACTGGTCGATACCCATAACCGCCCGGTGCGCGATGAAGTCTGGGCGCTATATGAACATGGCGTAAAGCGCTTTGGTGCAGTCCCAACACTTATTGAATGGGATGGTGATATTCCGGCTCTCTCCGAGCTTGTAGCGCAATCTGATAAAGCGCAAAGCTTCATTGATAAACACGGAAAATCCGAGGTGCTTGCACATGCGGCTGAGTGAGTTTCAGGAGAGTTTCAAGCACACCATATTGGAGCCGGATCATCTGGATAACAACATGTTCCGCAGCACATTCCGGCAGGATCACGGTATATGCCTAGAAAACCGCATGAAGGTATACCGCAATAATATCATCCGCAGTCTTACTGATGCGGCCATGGCGGCCTTGCCGATGACAGAAAAGCTGGTGGGTCGGGAGTTTCTCGAACAGGCCATGCGTGCCTTTGTGGTAAATAACCTGCCAAGCCAGGGCAATCTTAATCTCTACGGCATGGAATTTCCGGATTTTATACGAACCTATGAGCCAGCCGCAAACCTGCCTTATCTGCAAGATTTTACAAAGCTCGAATGGCTGTGGGAAGCAGCTTATTATGCGCCGGATGATTTACCGCTCGATCCTGCGGAGTTGATAAATATTCCGGAAGAAGACATGCCCAATTTGCAGTTTTCTTTCCGCCAGTCTTTTACACAGCTGGAATCCGAATACCCTTTGGATGAGATCGTTGATTTTTGCCGCGCGGAAGATCAGGACAATTTACAACAGCTTCAGAGTCGCGGCTGCAAGCTGATGGTTTACAGACCCAATCTGAAAGTCGAGCTGCGCCGTCTGGATGATACGGAATATTTGTTTCTCTGTGCCCTGCAAGACGGGCAAACCATCCATGAAACGGCTGAAATTCTGGCAGCACATTACCCGAATGCCGATTTAACCCCCTTACTGCAAAAACACTTACAGCTGGGAACCTTTACCAGCGTTGAAATCAGGAGATAGAGCATGAAAGATATGATGATCAAAATAAACAACCTTATCAATCCGTTGAGAATGATTGCCGATAAAGTCGGATCACCCTTACTGGATTTATCCTTCCGACTGTATCTCGGCTGGGCGTTTTTTAAATCTGGCATGTTGCGCGCGAAGGATTATTTTAACGGCAGCTGGGATACGCAAGTTTTCCTGTTCGAGATGGAGCATCCTGTGCCCGGCCTTGATGCCTCTTTGGCCGCGCCCATCACGACCATAGCCGAGCTAGCTCTGCCAGTGCTGGTTGGTTTAGGCCTGTTCTCACGCTTTGGTGCAGCCGGACTGTTTGTCATGGCGCTAGTAATTCAACTCACATATCAGGAAAACTACCAGCACATTCTATGGATGGCGCTCGCCGCTTCGATCTTTATTAAAGGCCCAGGACCATTGTCTGTCGATAACCTGATGGTAAAATGGCTAAAAAGAGATAGCACGATATGAGTGTAGAAACATTAGCAAAAAAGTTCTCGGATCCTTTCACCACAGCCAAAGGCGAGCGCCGGGCATGGGTGGATTTAACGGCGCTGAAAACGCTGTGGTTCAATACGGGCACGCTGTGCAATTTGGCCTGCGTGAATTGTTATATCGAATCCACGCCGAAAAATGATGCACTGGTCTATTTAACCCATGCGGAAGTGGTTTCCTATCTCGATGAAATCAAGCGTGAGGGCTATACCACCGAAGAAATAGGCATTACGGGCGGCGAGCCTTTTATGAACCCGGACATTATTCCGATTATGGGGGAATGTCTTGATCGAGGGTTTCAACTGTTGGTTCTTACGAATGCTATGCGCCCGATGATGAAATGTGAAAAGGAACTGCTCGAATTAAAGAATAGATACGGTGATTTGCTGACTATCCGTGTCTCTGTTGATCATTTTAAACGTGAATTGCACGAAGAAGAACGCGGGCCACGCTCATGGGAGCCGATGATGCTGGGACTGAAATGGCTTTCGGATAAAGGTTTTACGATTGATATTGCCGGGCGCACGCGCTGGGGTGAGGATGAAGATGAATTGCGGCAGGGCTTTGATGGGTTTTTCAAGAAATACGGTATTAAGATTGATGCCCATGATAAAAAACAGCTGATGCTGTTCCCCGAAATGGATGAAAACGCGCCCGTACCGGAAATCACAACCGCCTGCTGGGATATTTTAAATGTTGATCCCGATGATATGATGTGCGCGTCATCACGTATGGTGGTCAAACGCAAGGGCGACGACAAGCCCTCAGTGCAGGCCTGTACGCTGCTGGCCTATGACCAGCAATTTAATATGGGGCAAACCTTGAAAGAAGCCTCAGATTCCGTTCAGCTCAACCACCCGCATTGCGCCAAATTCTGCATTCTCGGCGGCGGGGCGTGCAGTGTTAAGGAGTAATGTTCATGGAAAAAATAGAATTTGAAGGATCTCAGAATGTAAATCTGGCCGCTAGGCTGGATCGCCCATCTGGTAAAATCAAAGCCTATGCCCTGTTTGCGCACTGTTTTACCTGCGGCAAGGACATCGCCGCCGCATCTCGCATCGCCAAAGCCTTGACCAGTGATGGGATCGCCGTTTTGCGGTTTGATTTTACCGGTCTGGGTAAAAGCGAAGGTGAGTTTGCCAATACCAACTTTACATCCAATGTGGAGGATCTGGTCAAAGCAGCAAACTATATGCGTGAGAACCTTCAGGCACCCGCCATCCTGATCGGGCATTCCCTTGGTGGGGCCGCTGTTTTGGCCGCCGCACGCCATATCCCTGAATCAAAAGCTGTTGTGACAATCGGTGCGCCTGCCGATGCTGATCATGTTGCGCATCACTTTGGGGACAAGGAAGCCGAAATCATGGAAAAGGGTGAAGCTGAAGTTTCTCTCGCCGGACGACCTTTCCGCATCCGCAAACAGTTTCTGGAGGATATAAAATCACAGAGTCTTGAGAGCGCAATCTCTGATCTGGATCGCGCCTTGCTGGTGATGCATGCGCCGCTTGATAATGTCGTCAGCATTGATAATGCCGCGCAGATTTTCAAAGCGGCCAAACATCCAAAGAGTTTCGTGACGCTTGATGATGCCGATCATCTGATTAGCCGTAAGGAAGATGCCACCTATGCCGCCCGCGTGGTAACCGCCTGGGTCAGCCGGTATATTGATGCAGACTCTGACGAGGATGAAACTCCAAAGCCCGAAGAAGGAACCGTCCTTGTCCGCTCAACCGGACAGGGCAAATTTCAGCAGAAAATCAGGGTCGGACAGCATGAATTACTGGCGGATGAGCCGGAAAGTTATGGCGGGAATGATACGGGGCCGACGCCTTACGATTTCCTGAAAATGGCTTTGGGAACCTGCAAGTCGATGACACTGCGCATGTATGCAGATCGCAAGAACCTGCCGCTTGAAGGCGTCGAGGTTTATGTCGCGCATGACAAAATCCATGCCGAAGACTGCGCAGATTGTGAAAGCAAAGACGGAAAAGTCGATCAATTGTCCTGTGAGATCGTTGTTAAAGGCGACGATTTGACGGACAAAAATCGCAAGCGCCTGATCGAAATCGCCGATATGTGCCCAGTGCACAAAACGCTGAGCAGTGAAACAGTGATCGAAACAAAAGAGAAAAACTGACAGGTACCCGCATGTTCTACGGCATTGATTCACTGACATTATCCATTGCCTTTTTTTGCGGGCTTTTGCTGCTATCCGCCGCCGTCAAACATTACACGAAAAAATGGTTTCTGCCACCGGAGGGCTGGATTTTGTTACTGGGGCTGGGCTACGGAATTACAGGGCGCCACACGGACTGGCAGTGGCAACCAGAACTGGCGCTGGAGCCGCACATTGTTCTGACGCTGTTCCTGCCGCTTCTGATTTTTGCTAGTGGACGGATGATTAGGCCGGACGTCCTGAAAAGCGCTGCTGCTCCCATCGGCTTTTTTGCCATACTCGGCGTGATTGCCACCGCCTTTATCATTGGCTGGCCCGTAGCCCTTCTGGCCGGAATCCCCCTTGTCCACGGACTGGTTCTGGGGGCTGCAACAAGTGCGGTTGATCCGGCGGCCGTCGGCTCCATTTTCAAGAGCTTTGAAATGCCGGAACGCCTGAAAACAATTATTGAGGGCGAATCCCTTTTCAATGACGGCGTGACGGTTGTTTTGTTTACCCTGATAAGCGCTCTGGCCTTGGGCAATACGGTTTTCGATCCCGCCGACACCGCTTTTGATTTTCTCTGGGCCGTTTTAGCGGCGATCCCTCTGGGCCTTTCCGCTGGATGGCTGGCAGCCACGCTGCTCTGCCGCTGGGGCGAAGACCAGAGCTTCTTTACGGCAAGCATCAGTGTCATTCTGGCTTATGGCACGTTTTTAATCGCCGAGGACATTCTTCACGTATCGGGTGTGATTGCCGTCCTTATGGCTGCCATTGTGTTTTCAAAAATGTGGAGCGTCAGCGGCGCAGACGAAAAGACAAAGGAAAAAGCCCGCATGATGGGCGCATTCTGGGATTACATCAGCCAGACCCTGAATGCGTTCCTGTTCTTTATGCTCGGCGCAATGAGCGGCGCACATGATTTCTCCGCCCTGCCCTTCACGATCACAATTGCTGCCGTTGCAGTTCTTCTTTTATCGCGGGCTGCTATTGCCTATGGCGGCGGCGCGCTTTTGCGATTTCCGATTTCATGGCAGAACGTGATGATGCTGGGCGGGCTACGGGGCGGCATTTCCGCCGCGCTGGTTTTGCTTATCCCCCATGATTACGCGCATCAGCAGATGTTCCTGTGCCTCGCCTTTATTATGATAGCCTTTACGCTGATCGTCTTTCCACCGCTTCTGTCCGTTTATTTAAAAAGAGCCGATATGTCTTCCAGCAAAGCTTGATATGTTTGTTCAAAATCCTTTTCGGTTTTCGGATCGGGCAGTGGCCAATGCAGGCGCTTGGGCTTGCCGGGCCAGACGGGGCAGTCGTTTGCGGCAGAATCGCAAACGCTGATGACCAGATCAATGGCAGGCGCATCCTCCGCCGTAAATTCGTCTATGCCTTTGCTGCGAAGCTTTGCGATGTCATGGCCGTGTTTTTGTAAAACAGTTAGCGCCACCGGATTGACCTGCCCTACCGGCTTGCTGCCCGCACTATAGGCGAGGCCATACGCGGAGAACAGGTCATTGAAAATAACCTCACCCAGAATAGAGCGGGCGGAATTACCCGTGCAGAGAAACAGGACATTCATGATCGAACAGCCTTAAACTGCAATAGGCCAAATATACCGACCATAATGGCAACAAGAATTGCAGATATGACTCCCTGTGGGGTAGAAATTAACCATCCCATACCTATGAGTATCACTGTCCCCAAAACCCAAAGCCCATCTCCTGCAGAAAAATATAGAACTTCATATTTATGAAGCCTCTTTCTAATGAGCGCACTGATGAGATGCAGTCCGTTTAATATAAGCAAAATCCCAACAACGCGTATCAACAAATCTAAACTTTTTTCCCCGCTGATAAAAACAACGCTTGATGTTGACCAGAATGTAAAGATGGCGCCGAATATCAAACATGACAGAGCGTTAGCCCCAAGCACTTTTTTTAAGAATTTAGTGTTTTCGATCATGTGTTTCTCCTATCCATTCTATTAGATTTTTTTGAGAGTTGTTTAATTTTTGCGGCATTTCCTGCGCGATAAAATTCAGGTCATCTTTGGTGTCTACATCCGTCAAAATCTGCAAATGAACGGGCTTTGAGGGCAGGACGGCTTCCAGCCGTTCTCTTGTCATGCTGGTACTCCACGGTACGGAAGACCAGATCTTTTGCTCTGTCGAAATCCTTCCGCCAAACAGGTAATAGCCGCCGTCCCGCGCCGAACCGATCACAAAATCATTTGTATCAAGTTCGACAATCGCCTGCTCCAGAATGTCTTTGGATAGCTGTGGCGCATCCGCACCGATAAGCAGAACGCGGTCATGCTTTTGCAGCAAGGTTTCATATATATGATGCTGGCGCTCTCCCAGCCTGCCTTCGCCTGTCCAGAGAGCTGTGAATGCTTGCCAGAGAGGATCGGATAATCCGTCTTCCTCAGCCACTGCCCAATATGGAACCGCGTCTGCAGATTTTAATGTTTCCTGCACACACCGAAGGCTTAACTGATAAAACTCTAATGCTTTCTCTTTGCTTATACCCTCTGCTAGACGAGTCTTGACGGGCGACAATGAGGGCGTTTTGACAAAAATGGCGATGGCTGTGCTCATAGTTCCTGCCTCATCAGTTTCATCATTTGCCATTGTCGTAAAGCTGTCAGCTTTAGCCAACCATGCTGGTGATATTTGCGGGCACTTGTTTTGAGTTTGGATGGAATGCGATTGAGCCTGATCCCCTGACGTTTTGCCTGCCGCACAAAGAGTAAGTCTTCACCATAAGGCACATCTTCAGGATAACCGCCGATCTTTTCAAACAGCGTTCTGGAGATACAAAACCCCTGATCGCCATAGGGCAAACCACATAGGTGCGAACGGACATTTGCGCCCCAGGCATTAAGCGCCGCGAGGCCGCCTTCTTCATAGGCCAAATCGAAATAATGCAGCGCATTCGAACGCCGCGCTAAAGCCTGTTCCAGATCGACAAGATTTTCCGCGCTAACGCGACTGTCGGCATGTAGAAACCACAGGAACGGATTATGGGCTTTTGCCACGCCCGCATTCAGGCTTTTGCCACGCGAGCCTTCGGACGAGACAATGATTTCTGCGTTAAGGGGCTTTAGATCATCCAAAAGCCGTTCATGTGCGTTTTCATCCGGCGCGAGCGGAATAATGATGCTTATCTTCTCAAGCACGGAGGACATCCAGCCACTCCTTTTGCTCCGCGCTTATGGCATCGTCCGGCGTTAAAATCGAAGTTTTAAGGCTGGCGCGGATATTCTCCGGCGTCTCTGTAAACGGTTTTTTCAAAAGCTCCGCCAGCACCGCCTTGGCCTTTTCGAGCGCGCCGCCATACACTTCAAAAAATTTCTCAACACTGACATGTTGCGCAGGATCATCCATCCAGCAATCATAATCTGTGACAAGGCAGAGCGTCGCATAGGCCATTTGCGCTTCTCGTGCCAAAAATACCTCCGGCACGTTGGTCATGCCGACCAGATCGGCCTTGACCGCCTCACGCAGGAAAAAGCTTTCTGCTCTCGTTCCTAATCGCGGCCCCTCAACACAGGCATAGGTCTTGCCGCTATGCAAAGGTTGATTGATCCGTTTTGCTGCGGATTCAATATCAGCACTTAAGCCCGGACATGCCGGATACGCCATGGAAACGTGCCCGGCAATGCCTTTGCCAAAGAAGGTATAATCCCGTTTACCGCGCGTATGATCGAAATATTGTGAAGCCAATGCCAAATCGCCGGGTTTTAAGTCCTGGCGCAAACTTCCCGCCGCCGATACGCCAAACACACGCTGCGCGCCCAGCTTTTTGAGTGCGAAGATGTTCGCGCGGTAATTCACCTCATGCGGCAGGTATTTGTGGCCAGGACCGTGGCGAGAGAGAAACAAAATGCTCTGACCCTGATATTGCCCCTGCACAATCGGTGCGGAGGGTTTGCCAAACGGCGTTTCAATATCATGCTCTTTTTCGACCTCCAGTCCTTCGAGCGCGTAAAGCCCTGATCCTCCTATGACGCCGAGCATGTGCCAATCTCCTTTTTGTTTAAACAGGTTATGAGGCTTCCCAGCATAAAGCCTGCTGTGCAGATGACCAGCCCGTAAATATTTACTCCCGTCGTCAGTGCATATTTACCGGAACCGACCGCGACCCAGTCTTGAAAAATACCCGGCCAGAAGGCCAATAAAGTGCCCAGAAGCAACCCCGGCCAGAAGGCCAGATGAAAATTGATTGCGCTTGTCGGCAAAAAGCTGAGCAGAATGACAGGAGCAAGCCCCATGACCATCGTGCCGCTGATTGTCGTGGCGGCAATAATAGCCGGGCCGATCTGATCGCCCATATAAATGCTCAGAAGCGGCAAGTTGCCGAGCACAGCCAGTCCAATGATCAGCCACCGTGCATGATCAACACTGTTTTCAGCCATTACATTGCGGGTTTTCCAGTCAAGAATGCCGAGTTTTCCGGCGCTGGAAAACGTTGAATCCAGCGTCGATCCTGCGCTTGTCAGCATCATGACGTTAAAGATGAGCAGCATCGGCAGCCCGAGGGCTGTCGAAACGCTCAAGGCTGCATTGCTTCCGGTATAGCCCTGCAAATTGGCGAAGACACCGACCAGCCCGAACAGAACAATAAAAGCGCCGCTGAGCAGTCCGGCCAGGATAAAGCCCTTGAGCATGGTTTTGGGCTTTGTGATAAAGGCGCGGTCCGTCATCACCGGATCATGAAAGGGATAGCTGAAAATCTGGACAAAAGCCAAAAGACAGAATGTCAGGGCCGCGCCCGTCATATCCGGGGTGGCTTGCGGCCATTCCTGTATCAGAGGCGGCGAGACGACATAGAGAATAATGGCCAGCAATAAACCGGCAAATATCATCTGCACAGCATCGGTGAGAAGGCTGGAGCGCAAGCCGCCGCGCCATGTATAGATGACCGTAAAAACAGTGAAAACGACAACGGCCAGCCAGTAATGCAAACTGCCTTCCGCGCCAAAGAAGGTGCCGACAACCTTGGTATTCGACCAGACTTCATTATAAAGTCTAATGCCTACAGCAATAAGAAATAAACGCATGCCGACCAGGCCGTATTTGCCACGCAGGAAAGCAGGCAAAGATTCATACGTTGTGCGCGTTCTGATGATGTAAAAAGCAATCCCGGCGACAATGAAGCTCAGGTAATAGACACCGTATCCAACGCCGCCCAGAAAACCGAATGCGTTGGAGAGATTTGCAGCGTTGACGATAGATTTGGCAAATATCCATGAAATAGCAGCACTGGCTACAAGCAGCCATAAGGACGGCTCTTTCCCATCCTCATGCCGTCCGGTAAAAAAGCCAGATGAGCTGACTTTTTTCGGCGCACGCCACCAAACAATCCCCATATAGACAAGAGCCAGCGCCCAAAGCGCCATTACATGTTCCGAATTCATGATTTTTTCCATTCTGCTTTTTTTTCCATGAGATTAAAGCCCGTCTGCCGCGCCTCGCTTTCAGGCAGAATATCCAAAGACGGCCATAGTCCGGAGGTCAGAGCCTGTGAATATCCGCCCGGTAAATCAGCCTTTTTCATTTTGGCCTGTGCTTTAGAGGCCGGATAAGAAAGCGACTTGTGCTCAAAAACAATCTTACCGTCTGATTGTGTAATCAGGCTGTACCAGACACGCGGCGTACCGTCATTGGCAGGCATGCCGATTACGCCCGCATTATGCCAGCATGTATCTCCAATAATTTTTGTAAAAGGCAAGCCGGAATGTCCGCTAATGATGCAATCTACACCCGCTTTTTGAATATGATCCTTCAGTTTTTCCTCGGAATCGGAAGCAAAGACGAATTCGCTGACATTCTGAGCACTGCCGTGAACAACTGCAAAACTTCTTTCGCCGAACGTGAAATGCAGATGCTCCGGCAGAGATCCAAACCATTCTTTGATATCGGCGTTGATTTGTGAGCGGCAATAGGAAAACCATGACTTTGACAGGACGTCACAGGCCGTGCCTTCCTCAAAACCGCACCCGCATTCCTCAGAGTCTTCAGCCAAAAATACTTCGCAATTTCCCTGAATAATATTGATGTTCTTGTTACGCAAAAAATAGGAGGTTTCTAACGGATCGGCGCAGTAAGCCACGATATCGCCTGTGCATATAATATGATCCGGCGCAATGCCGAGTTTTCCCGCTTCTGCAAAGAGCGCCTGTGTGGCCTCCAGATTTCCATACGGCCCTCCAAAGACAAGGAGTGTTTCTGCCTCTATATGACCGAGATTGGCTGCTTGCATCACCATCCCCTTAAAACTTAAGTTGCAATTCGGTCTGAAGCATGGGAACGGTGCGTTCATCATCAAAGCCGCGAATGGCGGACGGTCCGTCAAAATGGGTCAGGATGCCGTTGACCTGCAGGCGCGTATTGGGATTGATAAACCAGTTTAGCCCGGCAGTTGAAGCGTAAATGGTATCACCGTTATTTCCGGTATCGGCGTCAAGATGCGCAACATCGCCGCGCCAGAGCAACTCCAGCCCCTTGCTGTGATCACCATACAGAAAATAGGATGGCTGAATATAGCCGCCATAAAGCCTGACATCATCCTCATTGACGCCGTCAAACTCGAAAGCCATAGCTTCGCTGCGGAAACTCCATGGCCCTTCCTTGATATAGACATCACCGCCTATACCCCTTCGCTCGCCTTCAATCGGGACGCTGACATAGGAATTAAAGCCTAAATCGGCAAGCTGAAGGTTTTGACGTTCTTCCGTGCTGTGATCTAGCGCAATAGACGCAGAAAAATCCTTGTCATCGGAGAAGTAGGTCAGCTTTGCCTGAATTTCCTTGTCGCCGTTATCATCCGAGAGATTGTCATTCGCCCGGCCATTGCCGTTATAAACGCCTGCGCTGTACCACCAGTTGTTATTCTCGCCGAGATAGCCGTGCAGCATGGCACCGAATTGTACATCGACCGCCGGAAGCAGGAACAGGCTGTTCAAAGCCATATAACGTTCAATCGTATCAATTGAGCGGGATGATCGTGCATTTTCCGTGCTGAATTGCGTAGTGAATTTACCGGCCCTAAGCTGTAAATCATCATCCAGAAGCTTAATGTTGCTGCGAGCTTCAACCAGGGCAAAATCGGATGCGCCTGGCGTAGCGGTTCCTGCGCCCCCGTCTATTTCAACCAGAAGCTCTACGTCTTCGCCAAGATTAGCCAGAAAATCAAGCCGCGCCCTGCGGATAAAGAAATCACCGTTCTCATCACTGCGGTTCAAAGCGCTGTCAAACACGGTCAGATTGTTCTGCACATATCCTAGAACACGAAGTTGATTGTCACCTTCGCGAATAAAAAAACCGCCGCCGCCTTCGTTGTAGCCGACCTCTATGTTATCAGAAAAATTCCGACCAGCTGCCGGTTCAATAGATGCCTGCTCAAACGCAGCGCTCTTCTTTTCAATGTCTTCTAAACGCAGGGCAAGATTTTCAACCTTTTTTCCTACATCATTATTTGCTGTGGAGGAATGCTCAATACTTGCGGGCTTTTGTATTTCCGCGCTGCCATCTTGCAGGCGCGCCACCTGTTGTTTCAGGGCGCTGTTTTCCTGTTCCAGTTTGTCCTGCCGCACTTTTAAGGCTTGAAGTTCCTGCATGATGGCCTGCATGTCCTGCGCCCGTGCACTCTGGTAAGGCGTTAAAGTAAAAATTGCGCACCCGGCCGAAAGGATAGCGCTGCGATAGTAGTTTTTCATGAAAAGACCTCTCTTGGCAGTATTCAAATAGCTTCACTGCCAAAGGGTTTCGTTAACTATTCGTTAATAGTTACATGTCTTGAAATTAATTTACCGCCACTTCAGCGCAAACTTGCCGATCATCATCCCCACCATACACATCAGCATGATTGGTAGGGCATGCCAAACGATCAGGTGGGCGGGGTTGTCATTCTGTTCGATCAGGCGCATGAGCATATAACCAAAGGCCGTGACGGAAAGCGTGGCCATGCTGCCTGCCCAGCAGCACTGAATAGTCGCCCCCATGCGCACGATCAGGAAAATAGCAATGCCGGGCGGTACACTGAAGAGGGCAATATGCCAGGGACAATCAAACTGCCCCAGTGTCATCGAATGAAACAGATTGGCGAGCGTGATCTCGCCGCTTGCCCCTGCAAACGCACTGATCATCCACGGAAGAGTAAGGGCAAAGGCAACATATTTTATCCAAGGTTTTTGGTGTGCATCGGGGCGGGACAAGCAAAACGCCGCCAGCGCAGAAGAAATACCGATACCAATAAGCAGTGCGATCTCAGACATATAAAAAAGATCGGAAAATTTATCGCTGATATCCGCGCGTAGACCATTATAGCTGCCCAAAACGCCAAGATAAACGAGCGTGCCGATCAGCCATAACATTGTCTGGCGCATCGGGTGCGGCAGCGGCTTTTGTGCGCCTTCGCTGGCCATCTTTTGTATGAGTTTATCTGTATCCATTTACTCGTCTTCCTCTACAGCCTTTAGAGCCAATGCTTTGTAAGCGCGGTGCGCGCTGACCTTGACGGCACTCTCGCTCATATTCAGTTTTTGCGCGGTTTCCTTAGCGCTATAACCTTCTATTTTCATCATTGTGACAATTTTCTGCTGCTTTCTGGGTAGCGAACTCATGATCTTGCCGAGGTATTCGCGATTTTCATAGGCTTCGGTTACATTTTCGGATGAAGATAATTGATAGGCCTCGTCTTCGAAATTAACGTCCCGGCCTTTTTCTATTTTGGCATAAAGCGCCCTCAGATGATCGGTCAGGCGGTAACGAGCAATCGTAAACATCCACGCCTTGAAAGGCCGGTCTGTATCATAGGTATGGCTAGCACTGTGAATGGAGATCAGGATTTCCTGCACCACGTCCTCAGCATCTTGCGGATTGTTCAGTTTTTTACCAACAAAAGCGCGCAGGATGGGTGTTATTTTCTGAAACAAACGCGCATAGGCTTTGCTGTCGCCTTGCTGGGCAAGGCGCATAAGCTGTTCCAGAGAATGTTCATCATCCTGTTTTTGCAATAGAGTTTGCCCAATCTTTTATCTTGTAACTTTATTCCAGGGGATATCGAATACCCTGACAATCCAACACTATGGAGAAACAAGGATAACGTACTGGAAATACTATGAATTTAAAAATCATAAAAAGATGGGCGCCATTGATTGTTCTGGCCGTTCTTATGGCCGCCGCCTTTGCTAGCGGACTACATGAGAAGATTTCTTTGAGTGTTTTACAGGAAAATAAGGGCGCGATGCTTGATGCTGTGGCGGCTCGACCGGTTGTTACCGCCTTGAGCTTTATGGCGATCTATATCGTCTTTGTGGCTTTATCACTTCCTGCTGCAACGCTTTTAACGCTCACGGGTGGATTTCTATTCGGGCCTTTTTTCGGGACGTTTTATGTTGTGACTGCCGCCACCATTGGCGCAACAATAATCTTTTTTGCGGCGAAAACCTCTCTGGGCGCAACGCTACGCGAAAAAGCAGGCGGGCTATATAAACGCATCGAAGGCAATATGAACGAAAACGCTGCCGGGTATTTGCTGTTTATGCGCCTTGTGCCGGTGTTTCCGTTTTTTCTGGTCAATATCGTTCCGGCGCTCTTTAACGTGAAACCGCGCACCTACATCCTGACAACGTTCTTCGGTATAATGCCGGGCAGTTTCGTTTACGTGAATCTGGGCGGGCAGCTGGCGACCATAAAAAACTTAAGCGATCTGGTGTCGATGCAAACCCTTCTGGCTTTTGCGCTTCTTGGTGTTTTTGCTTTGATCCCGACACTCTATAAACAAATTAAGGGCAAGAAGAAAATTGTAACAGCTTTGTTTGCCGCAGCGCTGCTCTCTACACCCCATGCCTATGCCGATGATTACAAGACGTTTCTGACTCTCTATGACGGATTACTGCAAACGCATGTAAGCGCAGCCGAAAAAGACGGCGTTGCCTATAACGGCGTGGATTATGATGGCTGGGCATCCGATCCGCGCCATAAGCAGGCTTTAAAGCTTCTGCTGGCGGAGAATGCGGGCGCATTCAAAGGCGATGAGAAAATGGCGTTCTGGATCAATACCTATAACTTTCTGACCATAGAGTTGATTGTCCGTGAAGGCGAACGGCAAAGCATCAAGAATCTCGGTGGCACATTCACCAGCCCGTGGAAAAACCATTCATGGACGCTATCGGGGATGGATTATACGCTGGATTATATTGAGCATAAAATCCTGCGGCCTATGGGCGATGCGCGCATTCATTTTGCGATTAACTGCGCGTCCGTGTCCTGTCCTGACCTGCGACTGGAGAGTTATAAGTCGACAAATCTTAATCAGCAGCTTAATGAACAAACGATGATAACATTAGCCAATGAAGGCAAAGGCCTGCGGATCGAAAACGGCACAATTTTCGTCAGTAAAATATTCGACTGGTTCAAGGAAGATTTTAAAGGCGGTGATATAAAAGGCTGGCTTGGTGATTACAAAGAAATCGATCAGAATGCGTCTATAAGATTTATGGATTACGACTGGTCTTTAAATCAAACATAGTAGAAAGAGAAATCAATCATGTTACTCAAGGGTAAAATAGCACTTATTACAGGATCAACGTCGGGGATCGGCCTGGGCATTGCGCGCGGCTTTGCGGATGCGGGGATTAATCTGGTGATCAACGGCTTTGGTGATGCGGATGAGATCGAAAAGGAACGCGCCGCGCTTGAAGCCAAGGGCGTGAAAGCTTTTTATAACAACGCCAACATGACAAAGCCTGATGAAATAACGGCGATGATTGAGGACACCGTAAAGGAATTCGGATCGCTCGATATTCTGGTCAATAATGCCGGTATTCAGCATGTCCAGCCTGTCGAAGACTTCCCGCCGGAAAAATGGGATGCGATTGTCGCGATCAATATGTCATCCAGCTTTCACACTATCCGTACCGCCATCCCCCACATGAAGAAACAAGGATGGGGCCGGATCATCAATATTGCCTCCGCCCATGGCCTTGTCGCCTCGCCGTTTAAAAGCGCCTATGTTACAGCCAAACACGGCGTTTTGGGATTGACAAAAACCATCGCATTGGAAGTTGCACAGGATAACATTACCTGCAATGCAATCTGTCCGGGCTATGTATTGACCCCACTTGTCGAAAAGCAGATTCCCGACACAGCAAAATCGCGCGGCATGACCGAAGAGCAGGTCAAGCATGATGTATTACTCGCCCCGCAATGGACAAAGAAATTTACGACCGTGGAACAGATTGCCGGAACGGCGCTGTTCTTGTGTTCAGATCATGCTGAAAACATTACGGGCACTTCTATCGCCGTTGATGGCGGCTGGACGGCAGCGTAGCTTTTAAAAAGGAAATATAACATGAAAACAGACGATATCCTGAAACTGCCCTCAATGCCGCTGTCCTCGCCGAGTTACTCTGGCGGGCCATATCGGTTCATTGACAGGGAATATTTGATTATCACCTATGAATCCGACCCTGAAGCCATCCGCGAGCAATTGCCAGAGCCTTTGGAGCCGGACGGATCGAACACAGTGTTATATGAATTTATCAAAATGCCGGACAGTTCTGGATTCGGCAGCTACACCGAAAGCGGAATTGTCATTCCCGCCATGTTTGGCAGCGAAAAAGTCAACTTCACATCTCAAATGTACCTGAATATAGAAGCACCGATTTCAGGGGGACGAGAAATCTGGGGTTTTCCAAAGAAACTGGCCAGGCCCGCTCTTGAAGTTCGTGAAGACACACTGACCGGTACGCTCTGTTATGCAGGCGAGCAAGTCGCTATGGGTACGATGCGTTACAAGCAGGAGCAAATTACCTATGATCTAAAAGGAGAAACAGTCTGTACGAGCTGTGTTGAAACGCTGGCTAAGAAAATGAGTAAAACACAAGTTAATCTTAAGCTGATTCCCGATGTGGATGGCCGCCCCGCTATTGCGCAGCTTGTCTCATATAATATGACAGATATTGATATCAAAGGGGCATGGTCCGGCCCCGCAAGACTATATCTTATCCCGCATGTCAATGCACCCGTGGCTGACTTACCGGTAAAAAACGTCATCGGTGCGATGCATTTCATCGCCGATATGACACTGCCTTACGGACGCGTATTGCATGATTATCTAAAAACATCCCAAAAGGAGAAAAAAGTTGCCTAAACATAATGATAAAAAAGAACAAAAAACCGTCAATCTTGCCTTGCAGGGCGGCGGCGCACACGGTGCATTTACATGGGGCGTTCTGGATAAGCTACTTGAAGACGGGCGCATCAACATTGACGGTATATGCGCCACAAGTGCCGGAACGATGAATGCCTGCGCCATGGCTTGGGGTATGCATAAAGGCGGCAATGACGGCGCACGTCAGGCTCTGCATGATTTCTGGAAAAATATTTCCGATGCCGGGCAAAAAGCAAACCCGATCCCAAAGATGCCGTGGGAGAAATTTATGCCCCAAAGCGGATGGATGAAAACGGACGATACGTTATCCTTTTTTCTGCTCGATTCCATGACGAGGCTTTTCTCGCCCTATCAGCTCAACCCGTTTGATTTCAATCCGCTGCGCGATGTCCTAGAGGAAACTATTAATTTTGATGAGTTGCGCGAATGTGACTGCGTCAAGCTATTCATCAGCGCCACGCATGTTCATAGCGGCAAGGTCAGGGTTTTCGATACGCAGGAAATCGACCTTGACGTTGTGATGGCCTCGGCTTGTCTGCCTTACATGTTCAAGGCTGTAGAAGTTGACGGCGAAGATTACTGGGACGGCGGATATATGGGCAACCCCGCGCTGTTTCCTTTATTTTATGAAACAGATACCCGCGATGTCATGATCGTCCATATCAATCCAATGGAGCGCAACGAAACCCCGGAAAGTGCGCATGATATTACGAACCGGATTAACGAGATCAGTTTTAATTCCTCTCTCCTGAAAGAATTAAGGGCGATTGCTTTCGTAAAGAAATTAATTGAAAACGATATGCTAAAGGACAAACATAAAGACGACTTCACCGATATTCTGGTTCACTCTGTACGCTCTGATGAAGTAATGACCAGTTTAAGCGTCTCCAGCAAATTTAGCTCTGAATGGGATTTCTTAACAGATTTGCGAGACAAAGGGCGAAACACAATGACGGCCTGGCTGGAAGAGAATTATTATGATATAGGCATACGCGATACCGTAGATTTGCACGGAGAGTTTTTGAACTCTAACACGAAAATTTTTGAAAATCATCACGGCGATCACAAACACAAAACACATGAGATAAAAAGGAAAACAGCATGACCGCCAAAGAAATCAAAACAGACATCTGCATTATCGGCGCAGGGTCCGGCGGTTTGAGCGTTGCGGCGGGCGCGACGCAACTGGGCTTGAGCACTGTCCTCCTAGAACGGGCTGAGATGGGTGGGGATTGCCTCAATACCGGCTGTGTGCCGTCCAAGGCTTTGCTGGCTGCCGGGAAACGCGCACAGATGCACCGTAAAGATGATATTAAGGGTATTAAGGCTCATGAGCCAGAGATTGATTTTTCCGCCGTCAAAGATCACGTTTTCGATACGATCAAAACGATTGAGCCGAATGACTCGCCGGAGCGGTTTAGAAGTTTGGGCGTGAATGTCATTCTCGAAGAAGGCCGCTTCACTAGCCCTGATACCGTGCAAGCGGGCGAGCATATCATCAAGGCACGGTATTTCGTGATTGCCACAGGCTCGCGCGCCGTGGTGCCGCCGATTCCGGGGCTTGATAAAGACAAAGCCTTCACCAATGAAACGATCTTTGGCCTGCGAGAAAAACCCGATCATCTTCTTGTCATCGGCGGCGGGCCGATCGGCATTGAAATGGCGCAGGCGCACAGGCGGCTTGGCTGCAAGGTTAGTGTATTTGATATGGCCTCCATCCTGCCGCGCGACGATCAAAGTAATGTCGAGATAGTCCGACAAGCCCTGTTGAAGGAAGGCGTTGATCTCCATGAGCGTGTTTCGATTAAAGAAGTTAAGCATGGCGATAATAGTGTCACGCTCGTGATTGAAAAAGACGGCACGGCGCAGGAAATTACAGGCTCGCATCTTCTGGTCGCGACGGGGCGCGCACCGAACACGGACGGGCTTGATTTGGATAAAGCGGGCGTGAAATTTGAAAAGCGCGGCATTACGGTGGATGAGCACCTAAAAACCTCCAACCCTAAAATCTTCGCCATCGGCGATGTATCCGGTGGGCCGCAATTCACGCATGTAGCGGGCTATCATGCCGGGATTATCATCCGCCAGATTTGCTTCAAGATGTTTTGGGCAAAGGTAGATTACAAGGCGCTGCCGTGGGTAACGTATGCCGATCCAGAACTCGCGCAGGTTGGGTTAACCGAAGGCGAAGCGCGCAAGAAACACGGTGATGACATCAAAGTCGCCGAATGGCATTTCGATGAAAACGACCGCGCCATTGCCGAACGTGCCACAAAAGGCCAGATCCGCGTGATCACGGATAAAAAGGGACTAATCCTTGGTGCGTCCATTGTTGGCCCGAGCGCAGGCGAGCTAATCGGCCTGTGGGCGCTGGCTATCACAAACGGCATGAAGGTTGGTGCCGTCACTGGCATGATCGCGCCTTACCCCACGCTGGGCGAAGTCAGCAAACGCGCCGCCGGAGCATGGTACACACCGAGCCTGTTCAGCGATAAAACAAAGCGCATTGTGGGGTTATTGCAAAAATTGCCGATCGGATGAACACTCTTTTAGAAAAAACCGGCTTCTGGCTGGCGCGGTACCTGCAGAAGGAAGTGAAGGGTTATAAGCCCTCTTCAACGTCTGACGTTTCGAAGTTAAAAAAATGCCTGAGGCCGGGGGATATTCTGCTGCTTGAAGGTAATTTGCGCATCAGTGTGGCCATCAAGTATCTGACTCAATCAACCTGGTCGCATGCCGCCTTTTATGCCGGGTCGCTCGACGGTACAGACGATCCAAATTGCCTGATAGAAGCCGATACGCTTCATGGCGTTACCGCAGTGCCCTTATCAAAGTATGCAGGGCAGCACACAAGAATATGCCGTCCTATCGGACTGACAGAAGAGGACGCTCAAAAAATTATCGGGTTTATGAGTGATAAAATCGGCATGACCTATGACATGAAAAATGCATTTGATCTGATGCGTTATCTTCTGCCACAGCCGCCTGTGCCAGCCCATTGGCGACGGCGCATGCTGGCGCTCGGCAGCGGCGATCCCACGCGCGCAATCTGCTCAACCCTGATCGCTCAGGCTTTCCAATATATTCAATATCCAATTCTGCCGGATATATCATCGATCAAAGGAGATGATAATTCAGTTCGGGAAATACTACATATTCGTCATCACAGCCTTTTTACGCCGCGGGACTTCGATATTTCACCTTATTTTCAGATAATAAAGCCTACTATAGAGGCAAATTTCGATTATAAAAAATTGGAATGGAGCGAAGGCGAATAAAGATGCAAAACCTGATCGAATATAAAGGCTGGATCGTTGCCGGGGTGTTTGTGCTGTTATTCGCTGCCGAGCATATACGTCCTGTTGTGACCTATAGTTTCCATCCCGTAAAACGCATTATCAAAAACCTGTCTTTCTGGCCTTTCAATATCGGGCTGTCGCTGGCGTTTATTCTTCCCGTGACATACTGGGCATCACAACATGCGCTCTTGGCACGCCATGAAATACTGGGCGGCCTGACCGGGCTGGCGCTCGATATCCTTATCCTCGACCTGTTTATCTATTGGTGGCATCGCGCCGTGCATGAAATGCCATTTTTCTGGCGGTTCCATGAGGTGCATCATCTGGATGAGCATCTGGACACTACCTCGGCCATTCGCTTTCACTTTGGTGAAATATTCTTTGCCACCTTCGTACGTGCCGCCGTGGTCATTGTTTTTGCCGTACCGTTTACCTCTGTTGTGATATTTGAAGTGCTTGTGCTAGCTTTTACGCTGTTTCACCATTCAAACATGGCCCTGCCGCAGCGCTTGGAGAATGCGTTGTCTAAGATCATTATTACGCCCTCTATTCACTGGGTACACCACCATGCCATCCGCAAGGATACGGATTCCAATTACGGCACTATCTTTAGCTTCTGGGACAGGCTGTTCCGGTCAAACAGCAAAACGCACCGCTCCTCAAACATGAAAATCGGCGTTGAAGGCCGAAAGGACAAACAATTTCTGAAACTCCTGCTATCCCCGTTTATCTCCCGCTAAAAAAGGCGACCCTTAACAGAGCCGCCTTTTAAAAGCATAAGGAGAGGGAAAACTATGCTTTGATATCGACACCGGATTTTGAAACAGCCGGTGTTTCCGCCTGATGCTCGGCAATGGCCTGTTGCTGGATTTGCTGCAGGTTTTGCGTTGCACTTGGCGCTTTACTCTGGTTTATGGCAGTCACGGCTGCTCCCCCGATTGCGCTTACTGCACTCATGACCAATCTCCTTTTGGTTTGAGGGTTAACACCTGAGTATTCGTAACAAAACGCCTATAAGTTACATGCACTCCATCAGCCTCAGGATTCCAGCATTTTCATCATATCGGCACTGCTCATTTCCTTGGTGATTTTGCCCTCAACAGTTTTAGAGGCATTATCGACTAAAAGCGCAAATCCGGTTTTGGCCGCATGCTCTTTGTAGATATCTTCTAACCCTAAAGAATGCGCAAGATAGGCAGATTTTTGTCTGGTTTGCTCATCGGTCAGATCAAAGTGAACATATAGCGTTGATTTGTCTTTTGTGTTTTCCAAAAATTTATCAAGCTCCGGCTGCATCACTTTGCAGGAGCCACACCAATCCGCATAAAATTTTACAATCATGGTCTGAGGGGCTTCGACAATTTCATTGTGCTTGTTCTCAGCCATGGAAGCTTGCGGCATAACGAGAACAAAAAGAGCAAGAAAAGAGAGAATGGAATATTTAAGCCTGAGCATTTGCAGGTCTCCTGATTTTGTTAAAGAACTTTCCTACATTCGTTTGAAAAAGGCGTGTGGTTACACTTGTCGCCGAATTTTTATGCCGCTTTTTGTGCGCGCCATTCGGTGGGCTTGAACGCCTCATCCAAAGGTGTTTCAGCCACATGGTTGGTGTAGTTAGATAAGGTTTTAAAGCCGACGCCCAGAATAACTTCCAGAATTTGCCCTTGCGAATATCCTGCATCCAAAAAAGCTTTAACTGTTTTGTTCGTTGGATTGCCTTTTGTATCAGCAATTTCGTATGCCAGACGGCGGAGGGTTTCCAGCTTGTTATCCTTGATAGGCTCATTATTGCGCAACGCTTCCACCACATCATCAGGAACGTCCTGCATATTTGCCATTGCCGTATGTGCAGCCATGCAATATTCACATTCGTTTGAAAGGCTTACCGCCAGCAAAACGATCTGCCGCTCTGTTTGTGTAAAAGATGTTTCGTCGAAAATCCCAGCCAGTGTCATATAGGCTTTCAAAATAGAGGGAGCTTCGGCCATGACACCCAGAATATTCGGCAAAAAGCCGTATTTCTCTTCGGCTTTTTTGAGCAGCTCTGCTGCGGGCTGTGATGCTGTTTCGGTGGTGTGAACTTGATATGATGACATTTTATCCTCCTTTGGGTTGGAGCAAAGGTATTCGAGGGCAGAGGATAAAAAGTTACATAGGGAAAATGAGGGGTTTATTCCGAGGACGTAAACCGGATGTCACGGTAATAGCCTGTGCTCACGCCGCCGCCATTGTCACAATCCGTCATGATTGCCACGCCATCAATCTTGGTAACGTCGCGGCCAAAATATTTTTTGAAATCCTCACGCACATTACGAATCTCATCAACCCAGATTTCGTTGTTATCCGGCAAACCGGATTTCTGGGCGACCATGATAGCGCGTTTGGTGTAGGCGTTAGGCCACGAAGCCCCTGCTGGTTGCGTGTTAGCCCAGACGTAATTCATTGCGCTGACATCCCAAGGAAGCGTGCCTTTATAGACAACATAGACGCGCGCTGCGTAGTCATCGCCTTTCTTACTAACATCATCAAGCCCGGCTTGAATTCCATCAATTTTCCATGACCAGCGCAGGATCGGTGTTTTTGTTAGGTCAACAGGCATGTGCCTGTAAAACGCCGAAGCTGTATTGTTGCAAGATGCCTTTAAGGTAAGATTATTTCCTTCGGAGGAAATTTCATAATCAGTATGACCTTTGAAAGACTTTTCTTCCGACAAAGAAATTTCTTCGGCTGAGAATGATGCGTTATGGTCTTCTTTTTCTGTCCCAGCCCATGCCGAAGGCGCAACAACGAAGACCAGCAATACGACCAAAACAATGACCAGCTTCATGATTTTTTAAGAGTAAATTTTACATCCAGATCGCGCAGCAGATACAGCGCAATACAGGCCGCCAGCATTGGCCATGCGGCAAAGAACAGCAGGTTAATATCAGTTGTGTACTGCTTCCATGATGAAAAAGTTGAGATACCGTTCAGGATCATCACGAAACCATAAGTCCAACGTTTCCAGAGGCCACTAAGAAAAGCGAGAATAATGACAAGTTCAATGGCTCCGATTGCCATCATTATTTCTTCGCCCAGACCGCCTATAAAATAGAAGTTCTCAAAGACCTTGGCAGCGTGGCCGGGGTTCAGGAATTTATCCAGCGTCCATGCGAACATGACAATGAATACGCCAAGGCGCAGCAAAAATAACGACCATTCAATTCGGTTCTGTTCTGTCATTTTTCCTCACTTTTTGGATAGCGTATGGATTTTCCCATCAGGATGAAAGGCCTTAAAGGCAAAGGCAAACGTCGTGTCGTAGGGGGTATCTTCATACCGGCCTTCGGCGATTTTGCGCTGTGCTTTGACAAAACCTATATCGCGGCCCTGATTGATGCTGCGGGAATCAAGGGCCGAACGCATGCCTTCCTGCCACTCGATATGTAGATTATTATGCTCTATGATACCCGTTTTTCTTAAGTCATCGAGCAGCCAGGCATCTTTTTCAACAGCAACAACATAAGATAGCGGCTGCCCCGGCCCGTCATAGCGTCCACGGTAAAGAAACGGGTTTCCCGAGGGATTATCATATTTCACATACGGATTTTCGCCGTAACGGCGGGCATTCGGATTGGAAGGCACAAGAACCTTGCCGTCCGGATAGCTGTGTTTGAATGCCGAAAACGGGATAACGCGCGCAGGAAGACGTTCCAGTTCCACGCCGGTCATATCGCCGACAATGCCGCGCCCGACAAATTGCTGCCACCAGCTCTCGGTCTGGCGGTCATACATAATCATATCCGAATGGCGCAGCTTGCCCGACACGCCAAAATCAAGCATTTTCTCATCCACGCGCCGGTCAAACACGACAGCAGCATTACATAAAGGGCAATACGTCACCGTCACCGGCACGCCGCCTATTTTGTCATTGGCGATTTCATGCCACATCATAATGCGCAAAGGATACGCCTTAGCCTCGCCATCCATGGACAGAGCAATGACGGGTTCTTCTTCACCCAAATCATTCATTTGTGAAACCGGCTTGAATTGTGGATCATCAATCGTCGGAATGCCGTCTTTCGGCGGCCCACCGGAAATGACTTCCAAAAAATCTATAATCGACTTGCTGAAATCAGTGCGCGGCCATTCCTGCTTCCAATCCGCAGGTGCCGATCCGGCAAAAACGGGGGCGGCCAAAAGGGCTGCAAAGGCAAACAAGAATGGAAATATCGTCATTTTCATGCCTTTGTATTCGAATAGCACCATGAAAGAGTTACAAAACCTACGATGATGGCTTTATGAACATCTTACTTGAAGAAAGCAGTTTTTGGCTTGTGCAGTATCTGCAAAAAATATTGCCGAGCTTCAAGCCACACGAGCGACTTGCCCAACCCAAATCGCGCAGGCATCACAGCCCGTTTTCCCCGTGTTATTTTGATATTTCATCTTATTTTCCCGTCATTAAAATAACCAAAGTACAGGGTTAAGCAAAATATGGACTAATTAATCAGGATAGCACCTTATTATCTTAATTGTATGTATGTTTTAATAGAAATATTGGCCTAAATATTCGCCGTTGACCCACATTTTCACGTATTGCGGTTTTGGTCGGAGTATGGCTTGATAATTTTCACATATATTGTTTTCTTGAAATTGCGAGGGTGCGCAATGGGTACGGTAGCACACCCCTTCAGTTGCCCTGTATCCTTGCCGTCTTTCTCTTAAAACAAACCCATCTTCGCATGGCTCAAACCTTTCGTATCCAAGCTGATAATGACCGTCAACTCTCTCACCATTTGGGCCTGTGGTACATGAAGATAACTTTGGCAAAGGATCTCGCCCCTTCTTGATACGTTTTTTAAATTCGCTATATGCTCCTGCGCAACCTGAGGGAAATCCGCCTGGCAAACATATCCAGATAGCGCAAGCATCTTGACTGGAAGCTTTTGCAGCGTTGCTATGAAAAAATAACAACGAAGCCATAAGAATTAATGCAAAAGTTCTCATTTCCTCTTAATATCCTTGTCTGTTATTGAACTTTGAAACTGTTGTGAAAACTGCCTGAGTTTCCTGACCAGAGCTAAAAATTCAACCCTCACGTCGCTTGGAACACTATAAAATTCGCTTACAAGTTGAAGTAATTCCGTATCTTCGGTGTTGAACGGCGCTAATTTTTCAATAAAAAAATAATTGATAGAAACACCCAAAAGATCGGCACAATCTTTAAGTCTTTCTGCCGATAATCTATTCTCACCAGTCTCATATTTATGAATTTGTTGCGCTCTAACGCCTAAAAGATCGCCTAATTCGCCTTGGGAGAGCTTTCTGTTTTGTCTCAGAAAGCTTAGTTTTTTTCCTAAGTTTGCGTTGAAATCTAAATTTTCATTTCTTGCTTGCTCCATTTTTTATTCCTTATTTTGGTTTACAAGCACAAGCCAAAATTTCCACTCTCATTACTTCATAGGCACATATCCCTAAAATTAGGCTGACAAAGACATGTGCCGATTAACGATGAGATTATGATCGGGAATATCTGCTCACATAATAGGATTCAACCTGCAGCGTATTAGCTTAAGGCTTTTTTAAACTCTGAGGTGAAAGTCCTTGAAATTGCTGCAATATAATTTTTTATGAGAGAAAATAACTAATTTAAGTGAGGGAATGACATGCGCCGCACACATCTATTATTTTTAATCCTTTCACTGATACTTATTTCATTGCCTGAAAACGCGCATGCACAGGCATTATTTGATTCCGGAACAAACTTCCTGAACGCCTTAATGGATATTCTGACCAATACCTGGGCGCGTATCATTGCTATTATCGCGGTAGTTGGCCTTGGTATTCTCTGGATGACAGGGCGATTAGCTTGGGGAATTGCCGCCTCTGTGATTGGCGGTATTATTCTCGTTTTTGGCGCTCCTGCGATTGTGGACAGCATAGCCGGCTCATTATAAGGAGCTGGTTAGAGTGGAATTTAAGAATAATCAAGATTTAGACCCTTTATTCATTGGCATGACAAGGCCGCCTCTCGTATTAGGTGTGCCTATGGAGTTTTTCGGGATCAATTTTATCCTCTTTGGCATCGGTATGATTGCCTTTGTATCGCTCTCAGGAAAAGCCCTCTTTTTCTTATGTGTCTGCATTCCGCTTCATATCGCAGCGTATATTTTCACAGAAAAAGAGCCTCACTGGATGAGCATTTATATCACGAAATTAACAAGGTGTAGCCCGATACAAAACAGAGCGTTTTGGAAATCAAACAGCTATAAGCCATGAAAGGATTTACCCTCAATGCTAAAAGCGGCGAGAAAAGAAGATATGAGATACGGTCATGTTGCAAAACGTGAAGTCTCTATCGAGTCCTTCATTCCCTACTCCCGTCATATAAACGATACGACACTCAAAACCAAAGCTGGCTATCTCCTGAAAATCATCAAAGTGGAAGGACTTCCCTTTGAAACATCAGATCAGGTTGATTTAGATAGCCGGAAAAACATCCGCGCAACGCTTTTGAGAGGGATAAGCAATTCTCGTTTTGCCATTTATCAGCATACGATTCGAAGGCAGGTCTTTGACCAGCTGGATTCCCACTTTGACAATCAATTCTGCGGCGATCTGGACCGCGCCTATCAGAAGAAGCTCAGCGCAAAGAAGATGTTTGTGAATGAGCAATATATCACAATCATTCGAAGGCCAGCCAAAAGTAAGATCGGCCTCATGTCGGAACTCAGCAGGACACTTTTCTCAAAAGTTGATAAAGACCATCAAAAGCAAAATGAAGCTGAAAATCTGCGCGCCTTGGGTGAAGCGGTCAACAATATCCTTTCTACCTTAAAGCCCTATAAACCCAAGCTCTTAAGCGTTCAAAAAGACGAACACGGCTTTTATTCTGAAAATCTATCCTTCCTCTCATATCTGATTAATTTTGAGAATAAGAAGGTAAGGTTGCCGGAACAATCAATCGCAAGCTATTTGCCTGAAAAACGTATTTCATTTGGCCGCGAGACATTCGAATTAAGAGGCGCGGCACCCAATGACATTAAGCTTGGGGCTGTCTTATCCGTAAAAGAATATGCTTCTACCACAGGCGCAGGAATGCTCGATAATCTCCTCGCCCTGCCCCATGAATTTATTCTTTGCCAGAGTTTTGGATTTGTCGATCGGCAAACCTCGCTCTCCGCTATGAACGAAGCAGAGCGCAAGATGATTGCAACAGAATCTGGCGCAGAAAGCCTTATTCTGGATATCCAAGATGCCCGTAATGATCTGGCCTCCGGCCTATCGACTTTTGGCGAGCATCATATTTCTCTGACCGTCCATGCGCCCGATAAAGACAGACTAGATTTCGGGATTAGCGATATTTTGAGCGTTTTTACCAATATCGGCCTAATTTCTGCGCGAGAAGATGTAAATTTAGAGCCTGCATTTTGGGCAAATCTGCCGGGGAATTTCAGCTATATTGCAAGACGTTCATTGATTTCTAATAAGAATTTCGCAAGCTTTGCTAGTCTTCATACATTTCCTGCCGGAAGCAAAACCGGTAATCACTGGGGCGATGCCATTACGCGGCTCGAAACAACCTCCGGCACACCGTATTGGTTTAATTTTCATGAGCGGGATGTCGGCAACTTTACTGTGATCGGCCCAACCGGAACAGGTAAAACAGTCCTCCTAACCTTTCTCATGGCGCAAGCACAGCGCGTGAAACCAAGATCGGTCTATTTCGATAAGGATCGCGGCGCAGAAATTTTCATTCGCGCGATTGGCGGGGATTATACCAATGTTATCTCTGGTGAACCTACCGGCCTGAATCCTTTACAGATAGAAAACAGCCCCGCAAACAGAGCCTTTCTAAAAGACTGGCTCGATTTGATTATGACATCAGATGGCGGAGCTAAATTAACGCCGCAGGAAAGCGATATTCTAAGCGATGCCATCAAAGCTAATTTTGAAACACCATTTGAACACAGGCGGCTTCGCTATTTTTCAGAGCTTTTGGCAGGCTATGACACTGGGCATGCATATTCCCTATCAGCGCGAATAGCCAAATGGCACAGTGGGGGCGAAAAAGCATGGCTCTTTGATAATGAAGAAGACACGCTCTCGCTTGGAAATTCCACGCTAGGCTTTGATCTTACATCTATTTTAGATGATACCGCCTCACGCGCACCATGGCTCATGTATATTTTCCATCGGATTTCGGCGCTCATGGACGGGCAAAAGACCATCATCATGCTCGATGAGGGCTGGAAAATGCTTGATGATCCTGTTTTCACCTACCGTATCAAAGACTGGATGAAAACAATCCGTAAGCAAAACGGCATTCTGGGCTTTGCCACGCAATCGGTACGGGATGCCCTTAATTCCGATGTTGGTGATACCATCATCGAGCAATCTCCTACACAGATATTCTTGCCTAATAATAAGGCATCCGAGGAAGATTACTGCAAAGGCTTTGGCCTGACCCACCATGAACTGAAACTCATTCGGGAAATCTCGCCGGAATCTCGCTGCTTTCTAATTAAACATGGCAGTGACTCCGTGATTGCCCGTCTTGATTTGAGCGGCATGGATGATTTTATCGCCGTTTTGTCAGGACGCACGGAAAGCGTCAATCTCATGGATCAAATTATCTCTGAAACCAGCCCTAACCCCGAAGACTGGCTTGGGCTTTTTATTCAAAGGAGAACCCAAACGTGAATAAATTCCTCATCGCAGTCAGTGTTACACTCTTGATGCTTTTCACATCCACTCATTCAAAGGCGCAAGGTATCCCTGTTTATGATGCCTCTGGATACGCGCAGCTTATCGCCCAGCTTGATGCTATGGCCGATGACTATGCCAATCAGATTGATCAGCTCGAAGAAGCCGTCCGCCAAGCCGATGCCATTACCGGCACGCGCAATATGGGCGATGTAGCGAACGGGGTTTTTGAACAGCAACTTCGTCAATATCTTCCCAATACCTGGCAGGACACTCTCAATATGATTAACGGCGCGCCTATTCCTAATGGCGCTCTTGGGACGCAAAACATTTATAGCAATCTTTATAATGAATTTGATCCTTTATCTGGAGCAACAATTATGGCCTCTGATCCAAGCGGCCAAGTCGCCAAAGCCATTGATCGCAGAACCGGCACGACCTATGCCGCAATCGCAGCCAGTGAACAGGCTTACAACAATATCCCTGTTCGGATGCAGACTTATGAATCTTTGCTAAGCGAGCTGAACAATAGTGATGATTTAAAGGCATCGGTTGATTTAAACGCTCGGATTGCGGCTGAAAACGGCATTTTGATGAATGAAATTATGCGCCTGAATGCCATTCAAATTCAGCAAAACTCATCGATTGACAACACGCAGCTCATGGAAAACCGCCGCGCGGCAACCTTTAACCAATATGACCCTGAACTCGCAAGGCAGGCGATTCAATTCCCAGACTAAGGAGAAAACACATGAAAAAACTACTGACCCTCTCATTTGTACTAATTGCATTTAGCGTTTCGGGCTGCTCGCATTACAGCGAAAAGAAAGCCCCTTGTGGCAATAAGAAAACAGCCAGTTTGTCCAGCAATCCTTGTGATCCGCTTCCTATCAATGTTGCGCTCTTGAACGATCAAAAATCAAAGGATCATTCATGAGAAAAGTCCTTCTTCTTGCCCTAACATCATTATCTTTGAGTGCTTGCATCCAGGGCGACAATCCTTTGCAGGATGTTGAGACAAACACGCTCGCGCAAAAAATATTCGAAAGCCAAACCTATAAAAGCTTTTGCGGCAAGATGTGGGCAAACCCTGACTCTTTAAGCGCAAACGGCTCAAAATATAAAGAATGTGAAGATCGTGCTTCCCTTATCGCAATTTCTCTTAAAGAGGCGGGATTAGGCGATATTTCTGCCCGTAATGTCAAAGCCATCAAGCGTTGGAGCGAAATTGATCTCATTATTGAGCGTCTGCATGATGAAGCGCGCAAAAAAGCCCATGAAGACAGCAAGAACCTCTGGGGTGATTGGAGCAAGAAACAAGAATGATCGAGGCTCTCATCAACAATATTGATAGTGTCATTCTCGCATTCGTCCAAGGTGCGTTTGGAAGCCTGACACCTACTGTTCAGCTTCTCTGGCGATTGATGTTCATCATCTTTATTGCTGTTTTTGGCTATAAAGTCATTATTTCCGGCCGTTTTGCCGCTACAGACTTAATCGTAAATACATTAAAGATTATCGTTCTCCTCTTAATCGCAACCGAGTGGGATACGTTCTTCCTTCTTGTTTATAATATGGCGACTGATCTGCCCTCCGATGTAGCCGGCCAAATTATGACAGGCGCGGCTAATGCAACACCGAATGCGGTCGCAACTGACGATACATCCGCAAACACTATACTTTCGCAGTTTTATGACCGTGCCATGGATATTGTTAGTGATATTTTGGAAGGGGCTGGCTGGTCGGATTTAGGGAAATATTTTCATGCCGCAGTGATCTGGTTCGGGGCTTTGGCACTCACCGGCTATGCCGCCATGCTGATTATATTGGCTAAGATTGCTGTCGCTATTCTGCTTTCAATCGGACCGCTCTTTATATTGCTATTGATTTTTGCCAATACGCGCAATTTGTTTGAGGGCTGGCTTCGCACATTACTCAATTATGCCGTCATACCAATATTCGTCTATGCCCTGCTCGCCTTGCTCTTAACGATTGCAGAGCCGCCTCTTCAAAATCTTGAAAATAATTCAAGTGGAGATGCACAGACCCTTTCATATATCGGCCCGTTCTTCTTTGTCTCAATCGTTTCGGTTCTTCTGCTCATGCAGGTTATGAACATGGCGGCATCGGTCACGGGCGGACTATCCCTATCAACAATGGGATCAGCGGCCTGGACATCACGATTAGCATCACGCTTTGGCAAGGGAACGCCCAAAGGCTCTTTCACAACCGGCGTAATGGGCTACAACATTGCCCGTCACCCGGTTCAAACAGGAAAAGCTATGAGCGCGCGCTTACGGACAGCAGCCAAGAATATCAGAGGATTTTAGAAAGTGACCAATACAAAGACACCAGAATATTATAAAAAAGGCGAAACATGGGATCAGGAAGTCATTGCCAATGCCTTGCTATCGCGCAATCGCGCTTGGATCATGGCTTTTTTCTGCATGGGGATTGCTGCGCTCTCTCTTTTGACGCTAATTCTGATCTTACCGCTTAAAACCTTTGAGCCTTATGTTGTCACAGTAGATCAAACAACGGGTTATCTCGAAGTCACCAAAGGACTTTATGACGGAAGTCTCACACAAGATGAAGCGGTAACACAGGCCAATCTTGTGAAATACGTATCTTTGCGAGAACAGTATAATCCCGCCATTTTAAAAGAAAATTATGAAGCTGTAGAGCTTATGTCTGATGGTGAAGCCTTGAAGGAATTTCAGGAGCTTTGGTCTGGAACGAACCCCGATAACCCCTCACGAAAACTTGGCGCGAAAGCCTCTATCGACATCAAAATCAAGTCTGTTTCATTCATTAATGACAAAACTG
>Ga0210034_1000474_pt1 | contig 43296 bp, 44 predicted proteins | sample CryGeymeta201505_FD_185466 | JGI IMG/M metagenome (GOLD analysis project Ga0210034, IMG submission 185466) | Groundwater microbial communities from Crystal Geyser aquifers in Utah, USA - Crystal Geyser metaG 2015-05 (SPAdes) (version 2) | ecosystem: Environmental > Aquatic > Deep subsurface >... | reverse complement strand
CGTGCCGGACAGTTTGCCGGCATTCGATCGGCTCATTGCCAGAGTCATGTCACGCTCGAAACCGATCTCGTAGCGGTCCTTGACCATGTCCGATTTCCTGAGCACTTCCAGGGCTTTTTTCGCCTGGGCCAGGGTTTTCGGGAAATACCGTGCCCACTCCATCGGCGGCATATCCAAAGCATAGGCCGGGATGGAGGTGAGCTGCTTGAGAAAAACAACCGGGTTGAGACCGATAGCCGCCGTGGTAAATGCGGTGCGAAAATATGTGGTCCAATTGGCCTCGATGTCGTTGCCGCTGCGCCCCCGGGCAAAGTCATCGAGGAAAGTATCGAGCACCTCCAGGGCGGTCTTGCCGTGGTGGTCCTGCACGGCCATGCGTACCTGCTCGCTGCCGAGCGTCGCCCTTAATTCGCGCATTGGCTGGCCCCAGGACTTGAAATGTTCCATCTGGGCAATGTGATTAACCAGGGCCGCGTCCCCGTCCTGCAGGATGATCTCCCGGGTGTTGGCCGTCCGGTTCTTTACCCCGCCGGCAATGACCGAGGAGTGTGGGTTGACATTGGTCAACAGCTGCTGGTCTTCCTTGCCTCGGGCGTAGAGCCGCTTGATCGGGCTATAGGCCTTATTGAACGGCATCTCCGTGTAAAAGAGTTTTTTGAAGGCCTCGTTGACTCCGGCGTAATAGCTCGGGTAAAATTCCTGCAGCTGCCACCTCGCCCACTCTTTTGTTTCCGGTAGCATAAACTGCTCGATCTCCAACATGGTCTCGTAGTCATAGCCCTGCTCGGTGAGCTGCTCCTGTAGGGACGGGTCCTGCCATTCCAGCCATCTCTTATAGGCCTGGTTCTGGCTCATCGGTACCCGCTCGGTCTTGATGCCTGATGTGTTGTGCAGCCAGATGCCCGGTGCCTGTGGGTCGTCAACGATGGCGGTGTCCCGGGTGAGGCGTTTCTCCAGGGCCTTGCCTTTAAGATTATAGATCTCCTCGCGCTTGGCCTGGATCTGGGCCATCACTTCACGCACAGATGCCTGCTCGGCATATGTCGCCCGATGGACAATCTGGCCGTATCGCTTAACCAGCGTGGAATTGAGGATGCCCGAGGCCTTGTCGTAGCGGGACAGTTTATCGAGCAGCCATTCAAAAGACTGGTGTTTGTCGTCGAACCCCCTAATCTGCTCGAGCATGCGAGGCAAGAGCTTCTCCTGTGCCTGGCTGTCTTTTTGTCGCTGCACCGGGGTCTTCAATCCCTTGCCGCCACTGAGCACGGTGATCGCATCGTTTCTCGCCAGCTGCCGGGCCTCGAACAGCGCCTCAATCTCGAGGATCCAGGCGCTCTTCTTGCCGGCGATGGTGTCTTTCAATTCCGCCAGGGCACCGACTGCATCCTCCGCCGAACCGTACTTCAGGGCACCGTAAACGGACAGGCGGCGCAGCTGCAGCAGGCTCTCCATCTCTTCCTGCTGACTGATATCGTCGCGTTGCTGTTCCCTGGTCTGGCCTGGCTTGAGTGGTGTTCTGGCGAGCAGGGCCTCGACCCGTTGATCGATTTTCGTCTGGTCGCTGTGGTATTCGGTGTGCGCCTCGACCGCTTCCGGTGTCAGGCGCAGGATTTTGGCGATTTCCTTCAGCTCCTTATACAGGTCGATGCCGCCGGACGTCTGCCGGGCAATGGAGCCCTTCAGTTTCGGTGCGTTGTCCTTGATGGCCTTGACGATCTGCCGCAGTGCCTGTTTCTTGGTATGGTCGGCGTGCGCCCTGTTGATCTTCTGCAGGGCCTCGAACATGATTTTCGTCCGGGTTTTCTCCGTTCGCGCCTCGGTGAGACGGGCGGGGATGCCGGCCAGGCCATAGGTGCCGCGCACCTCACGGTCAAACTGGTTGATGTACTGGGACAATAGCCGCTGTTTTTCCAGGTTGTCGAGGCGGTCGTTTTCCAGGGCGATAACCAGGGCCTCGTAGCCGTCAAAGCGCTTGATCACCTTCGATGGACTGATGTTGCCGATCTTGGTTCGTGATTTGTTCAGTGTCGCCAGCCCGGCCCCTTCTTTTGGCGCCAGCTTCTTGGTCCTGGCCTGGGTGACTTTCCTGCCGGCACCGAGGACCTGGTCAAGCATCTCCTCGACGCGTTGACGCCTGGTTTCGTTTTCGTCTTCGATCGAATACCGCACATCATTATCATTACGCGAGAAAGCCCCGGTGTTATATTCGCCGCTCTTCATCTGGTTGCCGTCAAAAGCGATCAGGTGACCCTGGTCCTTGAGATAGATACCATCGTAGCCGTTCAGTTCTTTCTGTCGCTTGGCATAGGCCCTGGCGTCGTCTGCGGTGTCGAAGGCCGGCAGCATCCAGGAGTGGATGACCAGCGGTTTTTCGATACGCAGCAGGAAGGGTTTAGTCTCGCCACCAGGCCCGGCATATCCTCGCGCCTCCGCCGGAGAGATGGCGAAGAAATGACCGAGCCCGGTAAGCGACTGGTTGGTGTTGCCACCGAGTTTGTTGTTGTCGAATGTATAGAAAACCTTCGGCGACCCGTGATAAACTGTCACGGGTTTACCGTCCTTCGCTTTGATTGCCGAGTCGCCGAACCACTGTTTGAATGCCTCGGATTCGAGCATCTTTTGAGTTACTTTTTGAAACTTGTCGGTGGACATGAGAATGTCGGGTTTTTCCGGGTTATATTTTCCGCCGTTACCGATAGCCGATTTGATCTGCTGTGGATAAAAAGGAATATAACTGTCCTCCCCGGCGGACTCGACCCGGTTGTTGTAAACGATACCGTCATAACCTTTCTGTTCGAGTTTCTCCACCATCAAGCCGATGACCTTGTTGTCACCGTTTTTTCCGCGCAAAAGGCTATCGGAGAAAACACCAAAGGTTGTATCCTGGTCGCTGACCCTGAATTCTGGATCGATATCGCGGAGATCTTCCATGGACAGGGTGCCGCGCTGCAGGAGATCTACGGCAAAGGTCCCGGCCTCGTCAAAATGAACGTCGCTCATCCTGACCGGGTTGGTCATGTTCAGAAAAACCGGCGTGGTCCGATTGCCGACGGCAGAGCGCAGGCCCTCGCCGACATCAGCGGTGACCTTGTCTTCCGCCGCTGCTGCGGTACCGAAGTGAGCAGTCAGCCCATTGAGACCCCGCTTGAAAGCTTTGATAGTGGTGTTGCCGGCATGATAGAGGCGCATCGGTTTCCCGCCCACCTTGCCGTTTTCCGTGATGACGGACCCGGCGAACCAGGCATCGAAGTCTTTCCCTCGTCCCGACGCCTCGGCATGCACCGCAGCCATGGCCAGGTTGTTCATATCGTCGGCAGTGAGCTGCTTGATGTTGATACCTAACGAGCGGAGCAGCTGCTTGATCTTTGCCCAGAACTTTTTCACCAGGGTATTGTTCGGGTTGGCCTCGACCATATAGGCGAGAACCTCCTCCCAGTAGTGCTCCGGCTTGGTGGCCTTTGGTACCCTGGACATGGCTACCCTGATCGCCTTGCCGGTCTCGCTGGCCTCGGTCTGCCGCTCCTCGAGTGACTGCAGCAGGGACTGAAAATCGGCGTCGTTGAGAAAGGCCTGGCGAAGGTGGACGCCAAGCTCGTGCTTGAGTACAGCAAAGGCCTTGCCCTTGGCGATGCCGTCGGATACCAGATAAACCTTCTTGCCGAACGTAAAACCCTGCACCTTGCCGTTTTTCGAGTAGCGGATGGAATGCTTCACGCCGCGTTTCTTGGCCCGGGCGATGATACCCTTGGCCTGCTCCTGACTGCCGACCAGGCGTACCGTGCCGGCGTTGAGGAGGTTCTGCACGCCAGCTTCGCCGAGGATCTCGGTGAGCTCTGCTCGGGTATCCGAGGTTTCTTCCTGGACCCCGATGTCGGTGCTGGAGAACATCGGCTGCCCGGCACTATCCGTCCAGATGGCCATAGCACCGTTTTTTTTGGGGATTGAGGCAATGATCAGGTTTCCCTTCCTAGTCACTTCGCCGAATGACGTGGCCACCTCGTCCATGTACCACTGAGTTGGCTGATGGTTCTGCCAGGATTGGGCTACACCATCCTTTACTTTAGTGACCCTGCTCCTGCCGGTCCTATCGCCCTCGTGGATCTGGAAGTATGCCTTCCCATCTTGATTGATGGCCTTGGCTGCCTGCCGGATGACCGCTAGCCGTGCGTCTTTTTCCTGTATAACATTGAGCACATTGTTGACTGTGGCTGAGTCGACGGTTTTTTCGGAAAGTCTCCTGACCACGGAGTCGTTGAACGACTGTTCGCGGTTGTAAGGATCGAACACCAGGTTCTCGACACCAATATTTTTCAGGTAATTCGTGCCATCATCATACTTTCCTCCGCCGATGTCGACATTGACTGTTCCCGGCTGCAGCAGTCCCCGCTTGAACATTGCCGGCACCTGGCGCAGTGACGTTGCGGCGGAACTGATTGACTGCAGGACAGCCCTGGAGAACTTGGCGTCGTCGGCCGTTGTGACTGTCGATTTTTTGACACCACCTTTCCTGGCTGGTTTTAGTTTGACGGGTTGCGCCTTGGCCATGATGTCGAGAAACTCGGTGACGGTCTCCTTGTCCGCCTTGTCGGGTGCCGGCTCATAGTCGCGGTAGATGGCCTGGATCTCATCGAAGTCATACTCCGGAGTGACCGGGCGCTGGGTGATGTTTTTCCCGCTGTGGTCATAGGACTTGCGGTCGATCAGCAGTTTCCAGTAGTTCGGGTCGGTGGTGAAGTTGGCCAGGTTTCGTCCGGTCTTGTACCTGTGTTCGCGAAATTTCGGTAGTACTCCACGCTCGGCGAGAAGCCGCAGAAAGTGATCACCGTTCTCTTTGCCGGTGCGATTGTCGGACCAGTAGTCGGTGAAGTCCGGCTCGGCGTAGGGGCTCATGTACTTGGCGTAATCCTTCTTGCCGGCGGCGGTGGACAGGTATGCCTCGACGGTTTTCGCGAACGCTTTCGGATCGGCCTGCTGTCTGGTCAGTTCGGCCGTGAAGAATTTCGTCCGCTCCGACTCCTTTTTCTTCTTGACGCCGGTGCTGTCGCTTTTGTTGGCGGCCATTGATGGCGGCACGGTCGCAGTGTTCCGGACGATAAACAGGTTGGCACCGGGGATATTCTTACCGACCACGGCATGGAATTTATGCACGTCGTCGATCACCGAGGTCTGTGTCTTGGTGTAGTCCTCCCATTTGGACATGCCGAACCTTTCGGCGATATCCCGCGACAACCCGGATGCGTGGTAAGGAATAATGTAGTCTATGCGCGGGTCAGCCATCAGGGCAACGGTATGCTCGTTGCTGACGGCGATGGCGATGGTGCCGACAGTATCGGGATATTTATTGCGCAGCTCCAGGGCGGTCTCAAACGGCATGCCCTCGACCGGATCAAAGGCCAGAGAGCCGTCGGCATTGAAGCCGTTGCCCTGTGGAATGAGCGATACATTGATCATCAGACCGGTGCGGCCCATGGCCCTGACGAAGGCCGGCACCTTGGTGTAACTGTGCCCTTTGAGTTTTGCCAGAGCCATATCGAGGATCGCCTGCATGGCGTCCATCAGGTGCGGCACCTCGAAGTCTGACCAGGACTGCCAGCGCAGGCCGGAGCGTTTATTAAACTCAAGGACCCGGTTTTTCCCGGCGATCGAGGTGACAAAGAATTCACGGATGTCGCCGTCGTAGTCAACCCTTGACTCGGAGGTTTTGCCGTTGTTCGCCCCGACTTTTTCCTTGAACTCTGCATAGAGCTTGGGCTTGTCCCGCTTCAGCTTGTCGACGTTCTTCTGGGTGAGGAACTGCCGAGGATCCTCGTCCGGATGGGCGGCGATGAACTGGTTGATATACTTACCCTGCTGCATGCGCTTGGAGTCGACATAACAGGCGCCACAGGAGACGGTGATCTTCTTTTTCTTGAGCATCTCGCGGATCTGCACCAAGTTGTCCTGGGTGACCGCCTGGCCGAGCTCGAGCTGGATCTGCTCGATGGTGGCGGCGAGCACGTAGCGCTTGCGACACAGGGTGGAGAAGTCCAGTGACTTGCTATAGTGTGGATCGGAGTTGGCCTTCAGTGCCTTGTACAGCCCGGCGGCCGAGGCGTCGAAATCCAGATCGGGATTGTTAAGGATAATAGCCATGACATTGTCGATATCCTTCAGCCATTTCTCTGCCTTCTTCTTGGGGATCTTAAACTTCCTGGCGGTCTCGGTGATCTCGTCCTTCTCTTCGTCGGTCCAGGTGCGGATCGAGTACCGAGGCTCGAGTGATTCCGTGTCCTCGTCGGCCATCTCCTCACTTATGGAGAAAAAGACATTATCCTCCCGGGCCTTTTCCGCCAGAGTCCCTTGCTCCAAAAGGCTCCCGGTGTCTGAAATGGCGTCCAGTGTGCGCATTCCTGCCTGCTTCAAAAATGTGGCGATGTTTTCCGATACCGAATCATCGCCGACAAGATTGATGGCCGCACTATTGGTGTTATTTCGCTCCATCGCCCGGTATAGCCTGGCGGCTGCACCCTTCTTCTCTCCCGTGCGCAGGGCTGCCATTTCTTCCCTGGTGACGGGTACGAATTCAACCGGCTGGTTCTGGGTATTGAGCAGCAGGACGCCAGGCTTGCCGCCGCTGTGTTCATTGATCACATGAAGCATCTGCGATGTCGATGTGATCGCCTCATGCTGCAATACGTTCGGCGCATCACCCTGCAGCATTCGTTCGGTGACCTTCACTGACTTGGCCCTGCCATCGGCGGAAACGGTGCCGGTACGGCCTTGTATGGTGCCGTATTTGTCCATGATACTGGTGTTGCCGTTCGGGGTAAGGATGAGGTGTCCGCCCATCGTCACCCCGGTGCCCTCCAGTCCGTTGTTGATCGCTCCCGTCAGGCTGACATCCTGTGGACTGGCCTGCATGTTCCCAGATGGGTGATTGTGCGCCATATAGTAGGTGTGCGCACCCTTGATGTTATGGATGGATCCGGCAAGGATTCCAGGATGCACGGAGTTATAATCGATGCCGCCGACGCCATGCTGCAGGACCGCCAGGGGTTTCTTATTCTTGTCGAGGACCAGCACCATAAGTGATTCCTGGGCACGACGACCAAGGGGACGCAGAATGTTTGCCGCATCGCCGGTACTCTGCACGGTTTCGACATCCGACTTGAGCGAGCCTATTCTTTTATGGACGGACTGGAGTTTTTTGGCTTCTGGTGCGATTTCGTCGATGAGGTAGGCAAAATTTCCTTCCCGCGCCGCAGGCTCAGATAGGGTACCGGTATTGCCTTGGTTCCCAGTGTTGGTGGTTGCGGCTTCGGCTTCGGGTAGTTCATAGCGGGTACCCCCTTCCTCGATGACTGTTGTCTTATTGCTCGTTTTTGTTTTTACGCCTAGCGTGTTGGCTTGATTGCCATCGGTGGCAGTAGTTTTCGAATCGACAACCGGTGTTTCATTTTGCAAACTATTTTCGCGAAGTTGTGCAGATGGGGTAATTCCAGAAGTGATTACACCATCGCCCGGCTGTCCGGGTGTGGAAATTGCACCATCGTCAAACTGTCTTTCTCCCACGCCGGTGGGCGATTGTGAGGAGTTCGCCGCAGTGTCGATTACACCATCTGCGCGTTTTTCTGAATGGGTAATGCCGATGAGAGACTGCAGTTCCCGGTTCTCCTCGGCCGACAGTTCCTCGTTATTGGCCTTGGCGATGAGTGCCGCTTTCCTGGCCCCGCTGTCGATTTTTTCCGGATAACTGTTACCGAGATCTTCTTCTGCCGGCAGGTTATTGCGGCGGTTATTGAGCAGGGCGTCGCGCTGCTGGTTGCGCCAGTCGATGTCGCTCTGCACTTCTTCCTGAAGGGCCTGCGGGTCGATATCCCTGGTCATCTCCGGGCCGGTGGTTTTCGCCACACCGCGCAGCAGCTGCTCACGGGTCTGCTGTTCCTGTTCGCCGGGGAGGATGACGTCGCCGGTATCTTCCTGTGGGACATTGCGCGTCTTGCGGTGCAGGAGCGATTTCGCCTCCTGATTGCGCCAGTCGGCATCGGACTGCACTTCCTCGGTGAGGGTGTCGATATCCTTGTTGCCGACCATTTCCGGTTTGGTTGTCGCCGGGGTCTGCATCCGAAGCAGATCGTCGGCCAGCTGCTCCGTGGTTTTCGGCAGGGTAACGTCGTCGTAATTCTCCTGTGGGACATTGCGCGTCTTGTTATACAGGCCCGCCTTGGCGCTCTGCTGCTCCCAGTCAATGTCCATGTTGGCGTTGTGCAGCATGTCGTCGGCCGATTGATCCTGACCTTGCGGCATGCCTGTCTGGCCAAAATACCTGTCTCTAGTGGCGTCCGTCCTGGCCTTGTCGCGCTCCATGACGATGGTTGCCTGCTCGATATTGATGCCGGCACCGGCTGCCCTGGTGAGTGGTCCGTTTTCGCCGGAACTAAGCAGCACCTGCTTGGCCCTGGCAAGATCGTCATCACGGTCATTGATTACCGCATCGAGGTCCGCTTCAGTGAGCCCGTACTGCGCCATGGCAGCCGGTTCGCTGCGCATCTGCAACAGGTCATCGGTCGGCAGGTTTGCCTGCTTGATGGCCATGACCGCCTGGTTGCGGGCGAGATTTTCCGCTGAAGGTCCGGAGGTGTCCTCGGATGGTTTGGTGATCGCCTGATAGGCCTTCTGTCCGGCAAAGGTCATGCCGCCATGGCCCAAGGACGACAGTGCTTCAAGACCGGCCTCCTTGGTGTCCCACTTCCCTTCCGCCACACCCGACCCGACAAACTCACCGGTGAACTCACCAGCCGGTTCGAGCGCGAAGGCGGCACTGTTTCTGCCGAGTCGTCCGGCGCCGGTTTTAGATGCCTGGTAGGTTGCGTCGGTGGCCAGCCTGGATGCGATCTGTTCGACGCCTTCCCTGCTGCCCTTGACGGCGGCAACGGCGGCATTATCCGCGACATCGACGCCCATATCCATCAACGCCCGATTAACAGCGGCACGGGCCGGAGCGGTCAAGATCTTACCACCAATACCAGCGGTAATTGTGTCCACCAGGCCGATGATCGATCCCTTGGTCGCCGCCTTACCGAACAGGCTGAGGGCGTTTTCCTCGAGGAACTGTGTGACTCTTGGCGTGTCGGCCGGGTCGATGCCGGCTTTCGCCAGGGCGTTAAGGGCGATTCCCTGGCCCTCGACAGCGGTATTACCGGCAGATGCACCGGCAAAGGCACCGCCGGCTACACCAAGTGGTCCTGCTGGTGACCCTGCCACACCACCGGCAACCATACCGGTCATTGGCGGGATCATGTTAAATGCCTGAGTGCCGATCCCCGCCCCGAGAGCGGCAACGTTTTTCCCGGTGTCAACAACAGCATCCCAGGCCGTTGGCGCATCGGTGATATCCCGGCGCATCTCCTTGCCGGCTTCCTTGATACCGCCGAAAAAACCGTCTCCTTTTTCGTACGCCTGGTGGATCTGCTGGATCTCTTCAGATCCACGGTTGGCCTGCTGATACTTGACGGCGTCGGCTATACCCTGGGCGGCCGCACCGTAGTCCTGGGCGGCCATGTCCTTGGCGTAGCCGAGGCTTGAACCAAGTTGGTGGGCGCCACGCTTGTACCAGGGGTCACTCTCAGGAGCAGTCGACATCAACTGCGCTGCCGGATCCGGTGGGGAGGTGGCGGCCTGGGCGACAGGCGCTGCAGGCTCGGCAGGTGCCGCCGACATAAACTCTTCTTCGGAAATGTATTTCTTTTTCTTTGTTGCCTGATCAGCCGGTGCGGCTGTAGGCGGGGACATGAAGTCTTCTTCGGAAATGTATGATGGCATCGAGCCCTCTTTCTTTAATTGATGAGCAATCTGTTCTTCACATCCACGATAATACAGCAACTACGCTGGGCAGGGCAAGGTATTACTCTTGCATCAACCACCCCGTACCATCCCATACAGCGGTATCGCCACGGGCATTGATATATCGCTTCCCCTTGACCCGGTCGGCTGACCTGGCCGGCGGCGACTGCGGCTGGTTCTCAACCACCTGACCGGTCCTTGTATCAATGGTCTTGGTCTCCTTGGTGCCGTCTGGTCTCTCGAATGTTTTTACTTCGTAAGTCCTTGCCGGGTTCTGTTTTTTCGGTAAAGGACTCTCCCCAAATTCCACCGGGAAGACGCCGTCGTTGTCCATGGTCCGGGCCGCAACACTCGGATCACCCCCCGCCTCGAGGATCTTCATGCCGGCTTCCTGGTTGGCCTTGGCCCTCTGCAGGCGCATGGCCTGATCGTTTGCTGTTTGCGACTCCTGCCCCTTCCAATCTCTCTCTATCTGGGATTCCCCGGCGGTGAATGCCTGGGTATTGCGTTGCTGGTTCGCCTCGTGGCCGAAGCGGTTCGTATCGCGCAGCAGTTCCTGCCGCAGGGTGGCATTGGTGCGTCGATCCGCTCCGCCCTCGGTCATACTGGTATTGGCTCTTTGGTTCTGTCCCTGCATCCGCTCGCGTGCCAGGCCTGCGTTGGCGCTGATCAGGGCGGCGGCGATGGCCCGCTTGTTCTTGTTTCCGCCACCAAATTTCGACCCCTGCATGTTCGGCACCCCACTCATGAGATTGCTGGCAGCAGCGGTTGAACGGTAGGCAGGGCGCTCTTCTGGTTGCCTGCCGAGCCATTGCTGGTGCGCGATCGCTCTGTTACGTTCGGCGACCGGATCGCCCTTGCCGGTGTCGGCCATAAATTTTTCGGCATCTCCCGCTGCACCTGAGAACTCAAAGCCGTTACCCCTGGCGGTTACCGTCCTGTCCGGATCACCGGCTGCCGGCCGCTGCCGTGGTGTCTGCATCAGGGCTGCGCTGGCCTCATTCGGTCGACGAACCATCTTGCCGCCTGGACCGTTGTCGTCAAAGACCATGGTGGATTGTCTCTGTGGTTGCTGTGGCGCCGGTTGCTGCCGTCCCGATGGGAATCCAGGCGACTGATAAACAAGGCGTTCCTGGTCGCCGTATTCCCTGGCGTTCGATGCCCGCTCACTGACGGTCGATGGCATGGTCCTAGCGTTCATTAATGATGCCCTTATTTGGCCATCGCTGACCGGCTTCTTTCTCTTGTCCTCAAATAGTGCCATCACGTCTCCTTAGGAAAATGCGTTTGTTGCCGAAGAAACAATACTGTTTAGGCTGGACATTGCAGCGGACGCCGTCCTGGCGTAGGCATCGGCGGACGCTGCCAGAGCCTGAACGTTGTTTCGCGCCGCATCCGTGCGGTTGCCGCTCTGGGTGCCGTACATTGTGACATCCGCGCTCAGTTCGGCGAGTTTTGATCTCAGGACCAGCTCGTCACGGCCAAGCCTTGCCCGGTAGAAATCTCCTGCCGCACTCATCATCTTCGCCTGTACGTCGGTTCCGAGGGCGGCGACTTTCACCGCCGTTTCCGGGGCAACCGTCATGGTTTTAATGTAGTCTCCGGCTGCGGACATGGCCATGGAGCGTGATTTAATGGCGCTCTCTATGGCAAAGATGATCATGTCGTTCTCGATCTTCAGCACATCGGCTTCGATCTTGGCCTTCTCTGCCTCGAGTTTGGTAATTTCGATCTTCAGGTTTTCTTTTTCCATCGCGAATTTGCTGTTTTTCTCGGCGATCATGGTATTGAACTCGATCTGTTTTGTTTTGCGCTCAAGCTCTATGCGTGCCGTGCCGGTACCGAGCTTGGCCCGCTCGATGTCAAACTCAATTTGTCTTGTCTCTATTTCCATATTGAAAGTAATTTCTTTAGACTCAATATCGGCATTGAGTCTGTGAATCTCCACATCCAATTTAGCTATTTCGGTCTCACGAGCTTCGCAGTCCAAGTAAAACTTTTGTTGTTGCTCCTGCCAGTTTAGTTTGAGTTGGGTTGCCTCTAAGTCAAGTTTATGCCATTGTACCTGCTGCTCTATGTCTAGTTTTTGTAGTTCAATGCCGAACTTTTTAGTATCTATATTAAACTTCTGGCGTTCGAGGTCGAGTCTGTACCACTCACGCTGCTGTTCAGCGCTCAATTTCTGCCAATCAAAATCCAGTTTATGTGGTTCCAGATTGAACTTCTGGCGCTCAAGATCCAGTCTATGCCATTCTCGTTGCTGTTCAGCACTAAGTTTCTGCCAATCAAAGTCCAACCTATATGGCTCAAGATTGAATTTCTGGCGCTCGAGATCCAGTCTAAAAGGCTCGAGGTTATACTTTTGTATGTCAAGATCAAGCTCCTGCCATCTAATCGGAAATTCCTGATCTAGCTTGTGCCTTTCAAGATCAAGATTTTGCCACTCGAGTTGTAGCTTACCAATAGCTATTTCAATATCCGCCGCTTTAGATGCTATATCGATATTATAGCCGATCTCTTTCCAAGAGGTATTCGCATCTGCCTTGATCTTGGCAATATCAACGTTAAAGGCAATCTCTTTTTCCCGCATTCCAACTTCAATTTCTGTTTTCTGCATCTGGAAAGCAACCCGCTTCTCCAAGATCTCCTTCTCTAGTTTTGCGACATCCAGGGCAAAGGCCACTTGCTTAGCGGCTATTTCCGTTGCCGAGGCTCCATTGGCCATGAGCTGCGCCGTCCGCGATTCCTCTATCTTGCGCAGCATAGCCCCAGGAACCAACGTGTAACCCTTGGCGGCATATCCGGCAGCCAGTTGTCTCTCGGTCCTGCGTCCGTCAGCTATTACACGCTCTCTAGCCCGTTGCCACTCTTGTTCAGCTACTTCGGGGCTGAGGCCAACACTGGGACTTGTTAATTCTTCTAAATCAGTATCAACCGTGATGTTAATAGTAGTAGAAATTGTATCAACATCCACATCATCTATATGAGTGGCAATATCTCTAATGTTTTGTTCAGTAACATTTATCGCGGGGATCTTGTTATATCTGTCTCCAGACCCTATGTCCCCCACATACGGAGAAATACCATACGGGTCTACCTCATTTGCGACAAAAGTAGTTGTGAGATTATCGTTGGTGTACTTATTTATTTCAGTTACTTCGTAGTCGGTTTCTATACCTTCATTTTCATACTCATCTACCTCGTCTAGAGCCTCTTGAGGTTTTGGGTCATAGAGTGCAATGTCACCAACCACTACGCTGTCCACTGGTAGGGTCACTAAGTTGTTCCGAGTATTTAATTCTGCTTCAGATATAGCAGTAGATACCGCAACAACTGTGCCACCTTTCATTTCTGCGTCTACTAAGTCGAGGTCTATCTCTGTTATAGTGCCATCGTCAGTATTAAAATTTTCATAGGCCTTTACATCATAATCGACATCTAATGTTCGACCATTGTCAGTAATAAGATTAATTAGCTTATTTTGGGCCGCGCCAAAGGAATCCGCCTCAAGCGGGTAATACTTCGTGAAGAAGTCCGTCAGCTGCCGGGTAAGTACGTCCTCAATGTTGGCCATTTGGGCCTCAAAAGAGAGAGTTGTATCTCCTGCGGAGGGGATTGTGGGCTCTATGGCGCTGACATCGAACCCGGCATTTACGGCCGGCGGTTGGTCTATCCATCCACTACTGGCTCTCCATAAGTCACCGGCCGCGCCTCTCACCTCATCAGTAAACTCGTTGGCGATGCCCATTGCGTTCTCAATTATCCGGGTGATGAATTCTTCCGAGTCGGCCATTATCTAATTCTCCTGTTCATGGGGAAGATGTGGAAATCAATTTCCGATATATCAAAATCATCACCGCCCTGGTTGCTCCACACCAGCTGCCACTCGCTGCCCAGCTGGCTTCTGGAGATCTGCACGCGGTGTTCCTTGATGGTGTTGGAGTGACTGTTTGCCTGGTAGACCTTCTCGACACCATCGACCACAACTTTCAGCTGTAGCCGACCACCCGATGCGCAAGCAATATAGACATCGGTGGCTTTTTTGGTATGAAAGGTGCCGTAGTCGGACAGTCCCTGGTCGAGCAGGGCGGCGATACTTTTACCGGCGTCTTTTTCTCCCTCGAGCAGATAGATACCGTCGTCGGCCACGCCGTAATACTTGCCGTCGCGCTCAAAAAATGAATTGTATCCGTAGCCGTCATACTGCGACGAAGTGCCGGTGTCGAGGTTGACCGCCCACGTTCGGCTGTCCGATATCCCGGGGATCTCCCAGTTCCCGCCGGTTTTCCTTACCGCCATGGCGGTGTCGCTTAACAGAGTGTATGAGAAAAATTCTACTAGAAATTCATGAAAACTTACACAAGAACCTTCTACGATAACCTGTTCACTAATATCATAAAGATAAGCTACAAGAGAGCCTATGGTGGCATTTATACTCGCTGTCTCGCTCGCTGACTGTAGCCATGAGACAAAAGTATTGATTACCCCATTGGTAACGATAGGGTTATTTATATCGCGTAACTGTATCCTCAACGCATTTAAAGACTCTTCCGCAGAAACATATTCTGAGACGGTTACTAACCAGGTAACAAGAGCTTCTACTGTTCCTGATATTGGCACCACTTCATTATACACAAAAGGCTGTACGTGTATGGTCTCTGCACTACCACTTATACTTGTTGCGCAGTTCATATCGATATAAAACACAGCGACATTTTCTGCCGACCCCGTGGCAATTATATCCTGAATAAACTGCTCTTGCGCCAGCCGGTCACTGGCGTAGAATTCCACCACTTCACCGGTACTGTAAACCGTGACGATCCGGCTTGATGTGCTGGTGGTCGAACCATCAATGGCTCCGGACGATACAAACTCATCATAGGCCAAGCGACCTGCCGAAGAGCTGTGGGTAAGTATTGGTGACTCAAAGATGAAAACAACAGTGTCAGACGCTGCGCCAAAACCGTCCCATGCTTTAACGTACTCGTAAACAGTCGCCTCGTGGTCATCGCCAAATATGCCAAGAGATACAAATCGTGGTAAAAATGCCGAGCCAATACTATAGTTGTAGTCTCCACTACGAGAGACCAATGCAGAAATATTGGTGACGCCTTCCCCAGCAGCGCCTTCCGCGTACCCCCATGAGGCAATCGGCGTAACCCAGGCTATGCCGTAATCTGGCATCGCTGGGACGTACTCATCGTTACTATATGAATACAAAGGCTGTAATGATTGTCTCGATATGGCGTAGTTAGTGTCCCCACCAATTGACATAACCTCATGTAACCACGCTGAACCATGCGGTATCGTGGAGGGCTCAATAAAAAGATTACTGGATCCGGAAAGACTGTCTGACACAAACTCATTAAACTCATATGTATAAAGGCTTGTAGCACCCGATAACTTTGCTTGACCCCCACTTGACCCAGAAGTGGTCAAACTTCCTTCAGCGCTGACCAGTATGGTTTGACCCGCGTATATCGTAAGCGAACCGGTTCCCTGCATTATGCTCTCCCAAACTGAACTTCGCCTTCGGCTATAACCGAGTTAGTTACTACGTCACCAGATGTGTATATCTTGGCGTACCCATATAACGCCTGATTTGACGCCGGCAGTGTACTTTTGTAAAGCGCTACTTCAGAGCCAAGAATCATCATATAAACTACTGATAGATCAGGTTGAACTATAATGCGTATTTTAGCGTCACCTTCATGGTTAGCAGCGAGGACAAATTTAGTGGCATTGAGTTCTGTTACTTTTATACCCGTTGGGTCTATCATGATGCCGTGCGAAAATGACCCTACCGGAGTTGCTTCATTATTGCTGGACTGAATACCAATAAAAGCTCCACCTGTTCCCATATTTACCTGATATTCGATATATCTCTTTCCGATTAATGGTTGAATTGATCTCGCCCATGAGTTCCATCCGCTATTAAGAAGCCTGTTGGCTTGATCTGGAATTGCGGAGATCGCCTGCTCTGCGGGCTTACCTGGAACTGCAGGAGTTGGTGGATGCCATGTCGCTATTGTTTTTTCAGTATAACTATACTGTTCTGATCCAGTTCAGCCTCCTCCGCTTGAACTAGGGACTGTTTGTCGGCGCATCCAGTCAGCCAGGTCAAGTGGTTGATCATAACCTGAGGCCATACCACCTGTTGTAATAGCGTATGGGTCATCGAACAATGAACTTGTCATAAAGCCCCCTTTATTTTACTATCATCTGTATGGGCTGGTCATCTACCGCAAAGCCCTGAAATGTAAAAAATGTAACGCCTTGTTGCTCAACACCCGTAACCCCGGTGCCATCAAAGGCCGCTATATACGCATTCTCACCCCAGAGCCAAGATAAGTAAACTAGTGGTCGGCCGAGAATCCTGGTGTCTACCTCGGCTTGTAATATGCGCCTGCGTTCTTCCTGAAAATCGTCCCAGGCCTTTTTAAACCGTATAGCCCTGGGGTCAACTGGATTCTCTTTGTCCGGCTCAGCGTCCATATATGTATCGTCACCTAAGTCATATGCCTTAGTTATTGCATCAATAAGTGGTCGTAGGGTTGGCATATAATCACGCAAAGTTCTCATACTCGCTTCTTTGACTAATATCGGGCTATTAACAGTTTCAGATGTTGGTATTGGTGAGACATCCAGCATATCAGGTATAGTTGTACTTATGGATGTAACTGGGGATGAATTATTATTTGTTATCGTATTACCGCGAATTCTAACAGTTTCATATGACCAATAGCCCGGTTTAGAAGGCACCCCAGGAATTGCAGGAACAAAATCTTTTCCTGCGCGTCCTTTAATAAATTCTATAATGTAATCTTTAATAAGTATAGCCACAGTTACCTCGGTTAAATATAGACGCCGTATTTATAAACTAGCTTTAGTTCTTAGTACCCTTACGGAAGAATTTGTGCGTAAGAATCATAATAGCCAACAGGGGTTTGTGGTAAAATTGCTGGTGGTGATGGGTGTTTAGCAAGAGCCACTACCCTAGGGTCATTGCCGTACAATCCTACGCTCATGTTATTGTAAATAGATACTTCAAACGGAAGCATCCCAAGTCGCTGCCACGGCGTGGCTTTTTCAGACGACCACGTAAGAGTAGCAAAGAAATATTTACTCTCAGTCGCTCCGTTAACTATGACGGGTCCCCATATAACGCCAATCAAAAATATAGCCTCTGAAGTAACAACCACAGGCCGTACATGCGCTATAGCATAACCATCTGGGGGGCCCGGTAATTTGGTCCATCCACCAAATGGACTTCCATAGTGCACACTTAAAATACGATCCTGTACTTTATTACAAACGCACAAATATAGGCCGTCCCCGCCATGAGTTATTTCAGGACGAACTCCTGTTATTTCTGAAACATCGCGTGGTACTATAACAGTTACTCTAAATAAGCCAGTTGGCGTAAACTTAACCGCGCCGTATTTTCTTGTCCAAGTGTATACGTTACCGTCGTGCGCATGAAACATTATAGAATCATACGGGTTACTAAATTTATGATTAGGGAGACAAAATAACTGATCTAGCATGCGATATGCATTTTCATAATAAATTGGCTCTACTGGGTTGTCTGGGCGTAGTATTTCGCTGTCTGCCAGCTCATCTAAAAGTTCAATAAACTGCAACGAACTAATATTGTAAGCTCTACCTCCTCTATAAAATACGTAAAACAACTGCCAATGGCCTTCTTCTCTGTGCGCATTAAAATACTCTTTTGATGGGCTATCAAATGTCATGGCGTAGCCCATGTTAGCCGCGTTAACTCCATGAACAATTGTTTGAACAAGTACGTCCTCACCTTCTACATTCTCGTGCTCCCCAAAAGTATACTGGCCCAATGGGGCACATGAAATATACCCACTACTATCTAATAAAATTTGTCTTAACTCATATGGCATATCAGAAGTCAAAATATCTTCTAATAGAATACGTTGTACTGGTTGTGTAGGAGGACCTAAGTTTGTTACGCATATTTTTTGCATATTAGGAAGCTCAGTTACATCGTAACTTCCAAAGTTATGAACTGATATCCACTGGTGATCTAAATACTGCGCAATCTGCCACCTAATCGGCATACTAGCCATTGGCGTTCCACCACCAACTTGTAAAGAAACTGTTTTTCGCTTATTAATATGCTGGCCATTCGATGCGTACGCCCATAGCGAATGATCTAAGGTATATTTAGGAAAATCAGCAGCCCCATTATTGTTTAAATCAATAAATATATTATCATTCAAAGTCAGCCAGAAACATTCTCCTGTTCCGTATGGCATAACACTGGGAGCGCCAGGCAAATCACGTAAGTACACAGATTCTGGCGTATACGCGTACAATCCCATTGATGCTTCTAAATAATACGGCGAAAAAGCGGAAAATGGTCTAAAAACATAAGTGCTATTTCCATCGGCAATAAATGTACTCTCGTCAGGAGAATTGAATCGCTTAATATAGGGTTCATCGCCATTAGCCGCATAGTATACCGAGTAGGGCTCTACAACGGATATGAAAGGACCATAATAGACCTCAGAAACAGCTACAGAAATTTTATTAATAAGCGGAGAGCCATCCTCCGTTGGCGACCCTTGGCTAAAGCATACAACAGCCCCCATGGGCGCAGTAACCCGACCGCCGTCTAAATCTCCTTGCTGCCAGGCAGTAAAAGTGAATCCCTCCCACTTGACCGCTTTACCAGGAACATCAATATCCTTGATAACCCGGATTTGCTTCTTAGCAAACCATTTGCGCTTAAGACTGCGGTCGCCGTCAAAGGTTATCATATTTCTCTTTGGTCTTTAAAATTGGTCCAAAATAGGGCTACCTCGGGCGACTCAGAAAATTGTATAGAACCCCGTAACTCAGCGGGGACCAATAATTTTGTAAAAACCCCTCCATCAACATGATAGAGAATAATATAATGATCTGTAGTTTCTATTGCTAGGTACTCTCCTGATATACTCCATGAAACTCGAAGAAAATTTGTCACTGGTAAATCAGGTGGACCGGATAATTTAATAAAAGAAGCGCCATCAAATTCGTATATCGCTAAATTGGGTAGCGCATACTCCCAACAAGCAACTAAATACCTACCGTCCGGACTAAAGGCAACGCCTGTTATAGACTTAGTTGGCGCTTCGGGTAAATTTGGCCTTTTTTCATATAGGCCACCATTAAGCTCATAAACAACCAAACTAGGCGACCCATAATACAAACCAAGCGCGATCATAGTATTATCTTGATTTATACTAATACTCAGTACCCAATCGGTTACGGCGGGTGAATAATTATCTACCGTCGTAAACGCATCTCCAGTACCCGCGTAAATTGAAAGAAACGGTTCAGCGCTCTGAAAGCCAAGAACTAAACGACTATCGTCATTTGTAAAAGCAATTCCCGTTGGTGGTCTGAGTGGGGCTACCGATAAAGCGGGCGCTTCGGTTAACGTATATTCGTTAACATTATAAATTTTTACCCAGGGAGATTCGGTATAATGAAGGAGACCAGCCAGAAATTTACCACTAGGACTAAATTTTGAGCCCCCTCGAATAGGAAATCCTGGAGTATAACTTAGTAAGCTGAATCCATTGGCCTCCCGTTCATATACTTTTACAATAGGGTCGTTAACATATAAATACTTTCCATTATGCGTAAGTGTTGCGTCGGCCTGGATATTATCCCTACCAAGTAAATCAGGAAGTCGGGTCACTTCCGTTCCTTCTATTTCCCATAGCGCAACAAAAGGAAGATTATAATGAGCAGTAATAGCAATAACACTCATAAATTTACTCCGTTGGTAAGCCTACCATAAAGATACCTATAGCTGGATCAGTTACACCTGCTACCAGACCAACATTACCAAGAATAAGATCGGCGTTCAGCAGACCAACTGAGCCTTGTAACCTGGGGGCCGTTGTGGTTGCGACGCCCGTATCACCGATATTCATGATACGATAAAACGATGCGGTCCCCGTTGCTACATTTTGGCCGGCCCATATTTCTGAGGTGGATTTAACTAGCATGCCGCCAGACGTAGTGGCCTCAAAACTCATACCTGTCCCCGTACTGTCTACCGATACCGTTCGCAGCAAAACAGCGCTTCCAAGATCAGCGTCGGCAGTTGCCGGAACAGCGCCACTGTAGATGTTCATCACCATGGTGCCATTCAGTTGCGAAGCCAGGGCCAGTAAAAGGGCATCCTGCATTCCTGTGCTTATTTTAAACATATGGTTCCCCTTTAATCGAGAGCGGCGATAAGATCACCGGTGTTAATAGCAAATGGAGTAGCGTTAGTCGTCGTCCGTGGAATAACCAGCGCTCCATAAATAAGGCAATTGCCTCCAGTTATAGCGTCCCATACAGAAACATGGGTAATATCAAAAGATCCAGTTGTAGGCGTCCAAGCTACGATAGCACTAGATAGGGCGTTCCCAGATGCCGCGTCAGCAAAAGTTACAGATTTACGAACAAATCCAGAGTCATTTGCTGCGGTTAGCTCACCCACGGTTCCATCTTCAGTCGGATCAGCCGTATGAACCGCTACATACCAAGCTGTTGGTCTAGTTACAACTGACCCTGTAAACAACCAATTCAAAGCGGCATTTTCTGCATAATTGCTAAAGCTCATCGTATTTCCTCTTATGCCGAAGTTAAACTAAAACCAACAGGAACCCGTAGAATATCCCCAGCAGCCATGACCTTTGGAGACGGGAACAATACGGCGCTTACCAGCAGACCGGCTACGCCACCCCAGGTTGGGCTAGAACTAATGAATGCGCCACGGATTGTCTCGGCAGCAGCAAAAGCAAACTCATTTGGCGCAGCCGAAGTGACAATAGTACCAGATGTAACAGCAGGGAACGCGATAGCTGCGCGCGTTGTGCCGGTATAACTTTGTAATTCGCTGCAGGCCGCTATGAGAGTCGTCATGGTGTCGCTGGCCACTGGAACATAATTTGCTCCATAAAGTCCCAGGTAGTACGCTGAAAACTGTGAGGCCCCTTTAAATGCCGAGCCAATGATATAATCCAGGCCGACAGTCGGGATAATGTTCTCGACTTCTTCCCTGGAGATCAAATTGCCATCTGCGCCGATATGTTCCAGGGTGTAGATAAATCCGATTTTGCTGGTCATTTAAGACCTCCTTATAATTTCTGCTTCAATAAAGCTGCTTGCCGACAGGCTGGAAGCCTGTGGGTTGTTAATGACCGCAATGGCCTGTTTGATTCCATCCTGCCGACGAACGAGCATCGCCCCGGACGTACCGGATTCTGTTGCAACGTTTTCTTCCTGCAGGTTTTTTACCGATCCGTCATTTGCTCCCATGATTAAACCTCGATGTGATTGCCACATGACGCCCTCCTGGTCCGGCAAAGTGACGCCGGTACCAAAGATCGCACCATAGGGGAGAGCATCGGCAACCTGAAAACCGTCGTCCGGCACCCCGCCATAAAAGAAAGTGTTCTTGTCCGTTGCAAAAAAGATCCCGTTTTCAACCGGCTCCATGACCTGCACATCACCCGGGAACTGCAGGGTGTTGTCCACCCGGAAATGGTCCGGTTCAAAGGGGTCTGAGTAAGAGACATACGGTCCTGACGCGACGTACATTCTGCCCTTGTAGCTGCGGATGATGTCCCCGGCAGGCGGTGGATAAACATGGGCCAGGTCAAGGATATTGCCATCGTCGTATCGCCCGGTGTTGATCGCGTAAGATGGAGTCCCGATGGCCACATCGGCGATATGGTACAGTTCCGCTCCGTTGGGTGTACTGAGGTACAGCCGGAGAAACAGTGCCTGCGGGTCGGTGGTGGCCGGCAGGTTGGAGAAAACCACTCCGCAGTTGGCATCAAGAGAAACAGTGGCTATCCGTGATGCACCTGACTCGACCCCTGCGGCATCGACAAAAGAAACAGCGCCGAGATAAACACCTGCTGAGTAGTCGCCGGGTATACCGTGCAGCGTCACGTCGCCGGGAACCGCCATGCCCCAATTGCCGACCACACCGTCGACAATCTTTTTCGCCGCCAAACCATCGGAGAGATAGACAACCCCATGCAGATAATGGTAGGTAATTCGCGATCCAGCCAGTGCGCATAAGGGCGTTGATGAGTTATCGCTATTGAACCGCTTTAGCATGCCGCCCTCGGCAAAGAAACAGCCGGCAGGACAGGAAAATCCGTGACTGGTGCCGATGCCGACATAAACAGGGGTCGAACCCTTGCGTCGCCTGACCTTGCCGTTGGCCGAGAAGTCCACATTGACGGCATTGCGCACCGCCAGCGGCATCCCCGCGTCCATGGAGTTCAGGTCGTGGTCCGCCCGGCGGTTATCCATGCCTCTCGGCCATGGTCCGATTTTCATGGCCAACTCACCTTACAAACAGTAGGAACAGCCCTCGGTCGTTGAGATCCCGTAATGCGTAGCAGTTCGGAGATTGCCTTACCGTAACGTTCCTCGTGATATTGAGTGTTGCGCTTCGGTGATTCTCGATCCTGCTCTATCCGGGAGAAAATCTCCGCACAAACATAACTGACCAATGCCCGGTCAAGCTGTCCGGAAGCCCGCTGGTTGCCGGCCACGCCATCAGTAAAGCTTGATGGGTCGTCGTCAAGGAGCGCCGGTTTGCGGTAGTAGCGCAACTTGATCTCCGTTGCCAATCCCGGTGTATCCTGATAAACCAGCTTGCCGCCACCATCAACACAGACACAGCTCACCGGCCCGGTGGACGCGGCATCGATGGTAAATCCACGATCACGCATGACGCCAAGGTTGGGCAGCACAGCCACGGAATAACCGCCCACCGTGGCTGTGTACAGTTCACGGTGGAAATCGGCCGGCATATCCGCCTGGTAATCGCCAACCACGGTACTGACCACGGCAAATCCTCCGGACAGGCCGGGCAACAGGACGGTGCCGACGATCTCGTTCATGCCGATGTTGAGACGGTCAGTGATCCAGTCGCGGCCGTAGGTGGTATCGACAACAATGTCGACGATGTCATCGACCAGCTGCTCTCCGTTCACTTCAGCGCCTCTTCGATATCGACGACGGAAACCTTAAACCCGGCCAGCTCACTGACCGCATCGACCAATGGTCGGCCGTTGCCGGAATTGACCAACTTCTTGCCGCCGGGGGTTTTCTCTTTGCCTGCTTCACTCAGGGTGAGCACCTCGCTGATCGCCTTCATGATGTTGATGGATTTCTGCGCGGCATCCTCGGTGGTAACACCGGCCGCCTCTGTCTTGATCAGCGTATCGACATCCGGTTCGTCGGCCTTAATCGCGGGGCCAGGTCGGACAACCTCTTCAGCGTCCCCGGCCAGCTCCGCCTTGGCCTCCTCGAGAGCCATATTGAAGATGGTCTTTGACAGCAGGCCGGCCCGGGACGCCTCAAGCTCAAGGGCCGGCGGCACCTCGCGCCAGTCGCCTCCAATGATGATGACGTGTCCAGACGTTGATGCCAGGCGAACGGGATCCTGGCCTTTTTTTGTTTTATATTGTTCCGGCATTGTTTCCTCCAAAATGATGAGTCAGGTGGGCAGGGGCGATATCCTGTCCACCCGTGTTGATTTATTACAGCCTGGTTACAGCCTGGTTACAGCCTGTTTAGCCCTGGGTACCCTGGCTGCGATTAACACAGACATATTCGAGGACCAGGTAGCCCTTACCGAGCGTGAGCGCGGCCGAGGCGGTCAACCCAACGGTCTTGCGACTGCCGAGTGGTTTGCCACCGTTTAAAAATGTGGCATTGAGCGCGGTCTTGGCCGCAGCCGCTGCGGTGGTCGCGGTCAGGTAGGCGTCGGTGTCGGTTGCTATACCGACCGCCAGAGTCTGACCTGCGCCGAACACGGTGTCGATAACCAGGAAACCGCCGGTGGGGATTGCGTCGCCGGGGATATCGAAGACCGGGACAAAATCGGTGCCTGGGAAATCGGTAAAATCAAACTTGGCAACGCGGTAAATGGGGGACTGTATCCCCTCGGATCGTACTTTTAAACTTGCGGACATGGTGTGCTCCTTTGTGATTGATAGGGTGCTGCGTATCGTTACATGGCGGCCATCCGGTCAGGGGTAGCCGCCATCAAAAAAAAGACTGTCTACTTCAGAAACAAATCGACACAGGCCACGCCGAAGTCCTCGTCGGCATTTTTCGTGTACTGGTTGTCAAATCGCGGCTTACGGAATCCGATAAACTTGTCGGTGGAAATACCCTGGACAGCCCCGTAGTTGAAGGTCTTCTCGATCCAGTCCGGTGCGCCGACATCGACCATACCGAGCGCCTGGGCGCCAAGGAACAGCGAACGGGTACCGTCGACGTTGCCATCGGATCCCCATTTGGCGGAGGCTGCTGCGCCCTTGGTATTAAAGCACTTCTCGTGCTCCATGATGATCAGGCCGTCGACGGTAAAGGTGGCCCCGGAGAAGAAGGGGTTGTCTTTTCCGCGCGCGCCTGCCTGAACGACAGCAGAGAGAAAATCACCGTCTTTCTTTAATCCGGCAAGCACGCGAGGATCACAAAGGTAGATATAGTTGTCCTTGCCGCCGATACGCAGTGGTTTCATGTGGCTGGTACGAGCATATGCCTTGAGGTCAACAAGCATGCCGTATTTCGGCGTGCAGGCGGAGGTGATCGCCGCCGTGTCGCCGTCGATGAGGTCGGTGCCATTGAAATAGAAATGGCGGCCGGCTGACGGCGCAGTGACATCTTCGGCAAAGGACAACTCGCTCCAGGGGTTTTCCTCGTCTTCCTCCACGGAGTAGGTGGATCCGTCGAGGTTGTAGTTGTAGCTGATACCGGACAGGGTTAGAAATGCCATGGTGTCGATAGCCTCTGCCAACCAATATTTTAGCCGGTCATTGGCGGTCTCGCGAAAGTTGATGACCGAATTCTGGTCAGACAGCTTACCTTTATTCTTCACCTGATGAGAGATGAGGCCCATGTTGATGTCGATGTCGTAGTTCTGCAGTGCCTCTTCTTTCCCTTCCCGCTCGTTGTCATTGGCAACGCCGCGCTTTCTGAGGTCGGCAACCAGCTGCATAATCGCCCGGGTCCCCTTCTCGGTCTTGGTCAGGGCCTTGATGTGCTGGATACAGCTGTTGGTGCCGGTACCGAGCAGTTTGGCGACGAAGGACTCGGAGCGCATATAGGTCCAGACCTCGCGCATCCAATAGGTTTTTTGTTCGGAAGTAAGTGCCGCAAAGTTTGTAGCGTTCATTGTGATCTCCAATTAATGGTTAGAAAAACGTGTGCATATGATTGTTTTTCCGCACTATTAACGGTCGTGTGGTGACCTGGATCAGCAATAACGCTTGCTGGGGGCTGTAACGTTGGAGCCTTTAACGACGCGCCACGATTGGTCGTGCTACAGGCATGGCGGCTATCTAAGCCCGCCATCCCTCCTGTCGGGGGTTAAACGAAATCGCCCCTGTTCTGTCGCTTCTGTTTCAGCGACATGCTTTTGTACTCCGCCTCTGGAATAGCCAGGGCGTTGGCGGCCGGGTCGGCCGTCTTGTCACGGTTGCTCCGCCCGACGTTCATGGACATCGGTTGCTTGGCCGCATTGGCCTTGGTCTCGATAGCCTTCTTCTGCTGCGCCGCCTTCAGTTCGGCGATCTTTTCCTTGCCGGCATCGATCGCTGGTGCGGTTGGCGCCGTTGCCTTGATCCGTTCGCCAAAAAACACCTCTCGTGCCTCGGTCAGGGCCTGGGACAACGACATGCCGTCTTCGCGCATATAGGCCATCTTGGCCCGGTTAAAGGCCTGGTTGTTGCGCTGATTGGCAAACCATTCCCCGTGCGACTGCAGGATATCGTCGACGACATCCTGGGCGATAGCTACGTCCTTGCTTGTCTCGATACCTTTCAGGATGCGCAGCTCTGACTGCTGCTCCTTATATTGATCGATCTCGAACATAACCTGCGCCGCCTCCTTGGTCTCGCCATCGGCGACCAGATCGGCGTACTGCTGGTACTTTGCCTTGATATCAAAGGCCGGGGCCTGGGTGCCGTCCTGCGCCACGTGCGGCGAATTCTGGGCGGCCTCGAGGTCGGCGATCTTTTGCTTGAGGTAGTTGATTTCGACGACTTTTTCGGAAAATCGGCCATAGGGTACGTTGACCGGTGTGGTCTTCTCCGGCTCGGCTTCCACCACGATCTCCTCCGCAGCCTGTTCAGCGGCGGGTTCCTCCTCCTGCTCCACGGCCGCCGGATCCTCTTCCTTCTCCGGTTCCACCTGGACATCTTCTTCGTCCTCTTCCGGCTTGTCCTCATCGAGGATCAGCTCGACCGGTTTTTCCAGGTCGGCCTCGTCGGGCATATCGCCACGGGCCATGGCCACGTCTTCGGGCACCTCGCCCTTGAGAGTGTCAAAACTCATGACGAACATCTCTTCTTCTGCTATCAAATTATCGTTATCCACCGGCATGGTTTAATATCCTTATCTAGGTTGTCAGTTGCTGATCAGTTTCTGGCCACGGCCGCGTTGGCCCAAAAGACCGCTTCTTCGATTTTTCGTATGGCGTTGCCCCGCTCTACCGAGGCTGGTGCGATGTCGAGGAGCAGGTAGGCAAATTCCTTGCCCTGGTCCCTGATCGCCTCGTAACGTTCGGCGTCACCCTCGCCAGGAACGTGGTGGGTGAAGTTGTTTTCAATGGTTGCGTCGCCGTCGATGAATCCCTCGTTGATCAATGCGTCTCTCCTGTTATCAGTCAATAACCTTAGTCTCTATCCCCTGCTGTACGCCGACAAGTGGGGACGGTGGATCCGGTGGCGGTACCGGGGTTAATGGGTTGGTGTTGGTGGGGAAATCAGCTGCCGCGCCTGCCGGGAACTCGGTCGGGCGCTGGCCTTCCTCACGGAAAACCTCCTGGCCATCCATCGGGTATTCCGGCAGGAGCGGTGGCTTATCCATATCTATGTCGCCGCTGGAACGCAGCAGCACATCGGCAAGCGGTGCGGTGGTCGGCTGGGCGGCGATGACGCCTGCCGTCTGCACCGCACTGTATTTCGATTCGACCGAGGTATTGACCGCATCGGCCATCGCCTTCCTCGCCTGAGCCCGTTTGAGCTCGGCGCTGGCTACCTTCTCGTCGGTCTCTGCCTGGGTCATCGGATCCTCGGTCTGTGCCGCACTGACCGCCTCAATCTCCTCGAGCAGTTCGTGTTTCTTGGCGTAGCTTGATGCGCCGATGACATGGGCGTCGGGGATCTGCACCCCGGACTCGCGCATGGCCATCAGCTGATCAAACTGGCCGTTCTCGAATGTTGCATGGGTCGGCGTCTCGGAGATGACCACGTCATAGGTACCGATGGTCACGTCGTTGAGGATGCCGTCGACGGTGACCTGGTTGATGACCAGCTCCTCCTTGACCTTGTTGGTGTCCATATCCATGATGCGGATAACCTGCTCCTCGGTGTAGAACTGCTGCACCAACTCGACGATCTTCTTTGCCGCAAGCCGCCTGGTGAATGCCAGGTTGTCCAGCGGTCGGCCCATCTGCGTCTGGCCCATATACTGCTTGGACTGGATTGCCTTGCCGGAGACCTCGTTGCCATGCTGGCCCTGCAGCGCGTCACTCATCCCAGAAATGGTTTTGATGGCGAACTCGGCCCGATCAATAAGTTTATCGGTACCAAGAGGCATCGGGTTCGGCGCCCGACGTGTCGGCTTGAGCCCGGCGGGATTGACCTTGGAAACGATGACCAGGCCATTCTTCGAGCCGTTCTTCTCCAGGTCCTCCGGTTCCATGTTGATCATGACGCCTTCGGGCACGTCCCAGCCGGAGTTGCTGGTGCTGCCGAGGATCTCCAGATAATTGGTGATGCTCTTGTTCTCCAGCTCCTGGGGGCTGGTCAGGTTGTCGACCATGCCCCGGGTGCGTCCTCTCCGAAAATAGGGGAAGTACGGTACCGTGGTGTAGGTCTTATAGGGCGACCAGTCGTTGTGCAGCACCACCGCGCCGCAGGTGACGGTCCACATGATGCGTCGGTAGTTCATAATGGTTTCGATACCGCCGTCCAGGGAACGGGCAATGTCCGCCTCATCCATCAGATCAAGCGGCGTCACCTCGCCGGTCCAGGCAACAAAGACCTTGCCCCGCGAGACGCGGCGGTGCTGGCGATCTATGACAAGGTACAACCGCGTCGAGCGGTCATCGCCGTCCTGGGTCACCCAGCCGTCAAAGCCGGTGCCGTCGGAGTCTTCGTTAAAGTGTGGCCGGCCAAGGAAGCTGTCGTCCATACCGTAATAGGCGTCCGCCTGCTGCTCGACCTGATCGGCCAGCTCTGCCGAGTATCTCTCGGCGAGATCGTCATAGGTCATCCAGCGATCGATGATGACATCATTCCAATATTTCGGGTCGTATGACCTGGCGTCCGGGTCCGGCTTGACGTCCATCGGGTCGAGGATCTCGAGCTCGATGGAGCCCTTCATGTTGCCGGCGAAATCCATCCTGAAATCAAGATAACCGCGTTGCTGGATCAGCCCGTCCTCATAAGCCTGGCTCTCCGCCCAGTGGTAGTCGATCTGGTTGCAGATCTGCCCGACCACCTTACTCATTACCGTTGCCGACTGCTGGTCCGCCTGGCCGCCTGCCGGGAGAAACTGCATATCCACCCGGGAGTGCAGCTGCAGGCCCGTGGCGGTGTTGACCGCCGGCAGGATATGGTTAAGCTCGACCATTGGCCGATCGCCCATGGCTAGCCGGTCCTGCTCGCGCCACTGCAGGCCGCCGCCGAGGTACATATCCTCGTTGTATCTGGCCCGCTCGATATAGGCGCGGTGCCCACTCTTCATGGCGTAATCGTACCTGGCCATGTTGATCCGGGCGGCGTCCTCGTCTGACTCGATGTTTTTTGGGCTCTTGCTCATATCAGCTCGACATAAAGGTTTTGCCGGACCCGGAGGTGGCGGCAATCTTGCGTTTTAATTTATCCTGCCATGACTCCTTTTGCTTACGACGCGAGCCACGCGGAAAAGCCATGATCATCTTCGGGTGGCGGATGTTCGCCAGGTTGTCGAGCATGTCATCATGAGACATGACCGGGAACGGCTTGTACTCATCCTCGATCAGATCGTTAATAATGTTCACCCGGCGACCCTCGTAGTTGGTGCGCCATATCGATCGCGGTAGGACGATGCGCTTTTGCTCAAAGAGCGGCACCAGCCTTTTTATCCTATCCACCTTGGGCGTGGAGTCGGTGAGCGGGGTGATCTCAAACCGGTAACGCAGCCGGTCCATCTCCCCCTCGATATGCTGGATATCGCCCTGCATGCCAAAATGCTCGTAGCCAACCCCGTCCGGCGTATACTCCCCGTGCAGCTCAAAGAGCGCGTTGGTCCTCTCGGTCAGGTTCAGTCGGTCATGGATGCCGTCGAGCAGGTAATACTTCTGGTCGGTGGCCAACCCGACAACCCACATGGTCGTATAGTCCGAGGCCTTCTTCTTCTCGTTGGCCGGGTCGACGACGATATAGATGTTCAACTCGCCCATCCTCGGCTCCGTCTCGTAATATGACAGCCACTCCTCTTTAAAGCCCTGTGCGGCGTCTGCGGACGGATTTAGCAACATTTGGCAACCAAAAACATAGGGGCCCATATCGCGTCTCTTCTCATTTAATGACTCCCTGGTTAAAAAAACCGGGTTCCCGGTGTCCTTGCCGTCATCCGTTGCCGGGTAAATCCTTGGTTCTGCCGTGCCCCGCTCGATCAGCGTCTTGTAGGTGTCGCCGAAGTGGTACCGGGTACCGATGAACCGTCGCCGGCCACCATGAGCACCGAGGTTGTAGCTGATCGCCAGGGCCTCGGTGGTCTTCTTGATCTGCTCCGGTGTAGAGACCGACTCGAGGGTGACGATGTCGTCATAGACGAGCAGGCTGAAATGCTTGCCGGTGGGTTGTCCATCGACTACCCCGTGTGCCTCGACTGTTGCTTCCTTCGGGTTGCTCAGCCGCTTGACGGTGATGCCTTCGTCCGTCCACCGGTTACCGGCCCTCGGTGCATCCACCCTGGGATCCTCGTAAAGAATCTCCGGGAACAGCCGCTTGAGCCGGGTATTGGTCTCCAACTCAAATTTGATCTGCTTAAGAAACCCTCTGGAGATACCCTTAGTATGGCTAAATATGCCGACCGTTATCTCCGGATTGATCAGGATATCCTGGATCGTTTTGGCAAAAGTTATCAAACTTGATTTATAGTGTTCCCTCGCCCATAGATCGAGCTTACCGTCCGGCTCCGCCTGCACCTCGCGGCACCGATCGTAGAGCCACTGTTTGCGCACGTCCTTGCGGTTCATGGCAAAGGCCATCAGGTAAAACAAATCGTTCAAACACAGGCGCCGCATGGCCATACACAGGGCCATCTCCACCGCCTTATCGACCCCCACTGACATCAACTGACTGCCGGCGGACGCCTTTTTACTCTGTCGCCGCCCCTCCTCGATACATCTGTCCCAGATCCGGGCATACTCGCGGATCTGGTCCTCCATGTCGGGCAGCATGTTATTTCTCGGCAGACGGGATCATGTCCTCCATCCAGCCGGGAACCTTCTGGCCCCTGAATCGGGCATCTTCCTGCTCGGTGTCTTCCGTTTTTGGCGTGAACATCTGCAGATGACGGGCGAGCATCTCGATCGCCTTGAGCTTGTCACACTTTTTATATCTATGGGTAAACTCGACGCTGTCGCCACCTTCCTCGCCGTGGGTAAAGGTCACCACGTCCATGGAGGCGATGGTCGCGGCGGTATCGTCATCAAGATCAACCGGCAGTAGTAGCTTGCCGTCGGCACTAAACATCTTGCGGATATCACCAAAGGCGACCCGTGCCAGTTCCTGCAGGACACGCTCGACGGTGATATCAAATTTTTCAGCAGCAACCTGCTGTACTTTTTCGCGGAGTTCGTTCAGGTAAGCTTTGACATGGGGACGGGCAAAGAGCTGCGAGGCACGGTTCCACACCGATGCGTCGGTCCACTTCAGCGACTTGGCGTTGTGGGCACGGAAAGCGGCACTCTGGTTGCCACCGTTGGCGATGTACTCCCGACAACATGCTTCCTCGAAATCTGTCAGCCCTTTCTCTTCTTCAGTCATTGCGCTCCTGGAATTTCGACTCAGTCCTGCACTCTTTGCCCCAGTGTTGCGCAAAATATTCAATACGTCAATTTTAACCTTTGACTTTATCACCCCGGGGGATTAAAAAATATACTGAATGAAAATTTTACCAGGGGAGGGGGAACGATGAAGGGCGAACTGAGGTACTACTGTAATGGAAAATGGATTGAAGGAGAAAGCACACCGGAGGAGCGCCGGAAGTGTGCCTGTAGGCGACGAACAGACAGAAGGTCCGGCGATAGGCGAACGTATGACCGGCGCGGAGTTCAGGGCGTCACGGTTGGAAATGGGCTTGTCCCAGCAGGCCGTGGCTGATCGCCTGGGCATCCGGCAGCCGAGTGTCAGCCGGATCGAGGATGAAGGGGCTGGTATGATCGTATCGGCGCACATGCGCACCCTGCTGTGTGTCCACCGAGAATACCGCGAGACGGTCACCCAGGCAACGAAAGAGGAGAACAAGCGATGGGCATAGTTATCGCACTGCTGTCCATAAGCTTGCTGCTGGGTAACGTATCCAGCGAGACCGTGGACATACCCAAGGGCTGCACGGCAACCGAGCTGGCATACCTGATCCAGTTGGAGATCACCGACGACAAAATTCAGATCCTGTGTGAGGAGCAATGAAGGAATACTTGCTGGTGCCGAAGAAGGACATCGATGCGCTTTGGACTGCCTTGAGTAATTTCTCAAGAGACCTGCGTATTCGTGAGGATCTGGCCAAGAAGGACGAGGAGAAATGAGCGAACAAAGAATCCCGGTAGCCTCATTCAGCTGCCGCTATGCCGAGATTCACGGCAAAAAACTACACGAAAATTGCAAATTGGATATATTTCAATCTGCAGATTTTGCCCCGGCGTGGAACCCGGGCGAAAGCAAATTTCATCCGAAACCGCCGATGCGCATGCAGGACAGAAGGGAGTTTTGGCTCAATCATTACCGGGTACGCATTGACGGCCAGTGGTACAGCAAGGAGGCGCAGTATACCCTGCTGACGCTGCAGGAAGTAACAGGGCTTTTAATTTAACAAATTGGTGGTGACATGAGAGACACAGAATTTGAATGCATGCAGCATGGTTGGCGCAGCACTTATCAGGTATGTCCATTTTGTATGATCAATGTTCTCCAGGAAGACAAAGCCAAACTAAAAGAAAAAATAGCCACAATGGAAAAGCACAAAAACATAGTACAGTTGGACGAGATGAGACCACACCTTGTAATACCTGGAGTGAAAAGCATGCATGTTATCCCAACAGCAGTATTTGACAAAATAGTCAACGGGACCATGAAAGCAGTGGACGTTGATGATATTGACGACTTTTTGCCGACGATTATTTCTGAATGGTTACGAAGCACCAGGCAAAACGCCAGTAAAGATAGTTGACCTGCTAACGAAGTTCTAACCCTTGGTTATACCTAACAAAAGAGGAAATCACATGGACATAAAACCAGCACAAGACTACCAAAAGAGAGTATGCAAAGAAGAGTTCGAGCTATCCGAAAAGATTAACAAATTACACACATTCCTCACAAGGGACGACCTTGCTACGACGTGCAGCAGGAGTGAGTACTTTTTGCTGCGATTGCAACTGTCGGCCATGTGTCAGTACAGAGACATCTTGCAGGAGCGCATAGAGTCATTCAAATAATATGACTGTCGAGAGTGGCGGAATTGGTAGACGCAGGGCGTGCGGGATGGTCCAAGCCTAATTTAGTGAGTAGCTAGCCAGAGAGAGGACACCACGCCTCTGAAAGTTAGCGAAAAATTAAAGCCTTAAGACTGTGCAGGTTCGAATCCTGCCTCTCGACTCAATCATTAAAAGGATAATCGACGGTGAAGAAAACAAAAAAAATCACCACGCAACAACTCGCCGCCTTCTTCGGTGTCAAGGTTGACACGATATACCAGGCAAAACGCAACAAAGGAGCGTTCCGTGGCATTATCCCGACCAAGAAAGCCAATGGGCGTTGCCTGTGGCCGGTTGAGGCAGAAGAGTATAACCTCGTCGCACCACTGAGCAGCAGAATAGCTAAACTGGAATCAACGATAGAAAATAGCCTAAAGTGGGTCATCGCAACCACAACGGCGATAAAAAAAGACCACGCTGAATTAAAATCATCCATGACTCAGCTCATGAGTCAGCAGGATGAGCAGCGGAGAGTAACCAGGAGTAATATTGACGAGTTGGTAGAGAAGCAGAGAGTAGCCAGAATACACATTAACGACCACAACAGGATGGGAGCAGATCTCTCTGTCGCGACAGAAAAAACATTTGCTGCGATTATAAAACGACTCAATGAAATCGATACGCGTGTCGCTAGAATTTACGATTCTCGGGTTGGTCTGGTTTAGCCACCCCACCTACTATTGAGGCAATCTCATGACATCACTAACCGAGTCATACTGGCAAGACAGGAGGCAGAGGCAGAATCAGCTTTTGTCAATGTTCCGATCCACCCTCACCACGCTTTCAAAGCTGAAGCTCACAAACATTGATCATCGCAATTACCAGGGGCAATACCATTCTGATAACCACATTCGACAAGAGCAGCGATAACTGCACACTAGTGCTGTACGATTTCCACGAAACAGAACGATCACAAAAGAACCTGGACCGATTAATCGCCGCCATAAAGACGGACGATTTCACCCAGGTACAGGCTGCCGTCAAGGAGGCGGAATAATGACCAACAACAGCCCAGACACATGGCCTACTCTCGACATTGCCCCACTGGTCAAGCGTTTGAGAAGATACAACGAGTGGCGCAGGGGCGCTGATTTCGCGCAGCCATCACCGTCAGAAATCGGCACGGACATCGACGCAGCCGCCGACCTGTTGGAGAAAATGGCGCAGGCGATCATCGACACCCTGGATAACAACCTGCATCTTGCAGACGGCGACGATTGCACCCTAATCGACCTGGTGCGCCTGGCCTGCGGGAAATAACCTCTGGAACGCTTTACATGAAAAAACGCCATGGCAAGCCACCAGGGGCACTTTTGTCCTTGACATCCGCTTTCCGTTCGGGCAATACTACCCCCGCATCGTCAAAAACAGGCGATGTCTGGGTCGGTAGCCCGAAAGCTTAGGCGGACGCACACACCGCCACCATGATTATTCATTGGCGGTTTTTTTGTGCCCACAGTTCATGGCATTGCTCTTTTTAGGGTGGAGTCATGTAGGGAGTCGAGAGACTCACCGGTCCTAAGCCCGGTCTACCAACCTGCATGTCTCCACCCTTTTTGTTTGGTAGCAAGGGGTGGCAATTAATCACTTTTGCTTAGGAATACCGCTATGAACGGCATCATCACCACCAACACTGCAGTAACAATGTCCAGCCTGGAAATTTCGAACCTGGTCGAGAAAAGACACGACAACGTCAAGAGAACCATCGAAACGTTGGTGACAGGTAGCACTATCGTCCAACCTCAAATTGAGGATGAACAAACCAAGGACTCGGTAGGCAGGGCAAGGACTATTCAGGTATACCTCCTCGACAAAAGATCAAGCTACATAGTCGTAGCCCAGCTCTCCCCAGAGTTCACCGCCAGACTCGTCGACCGGTGGCAGGAGCTCGAAGCAAAGCTCGCCAAGCCGGCCGACCCCATGCAAGCTCTAAATGATCCGGCAGCCATGCGCGGCCTGCTCCTCACCTACACCGAAAGGGTGTTGGTGCTGGAGGACGAAAAGAAAGCACTCACCCCAAAGGCTGCGGCCCTGGACCGCATTTCGACGGCCGACGGCCTGACCTGCATCACCGACACCGCCAAGACGCTGCAGGTTCGCCCCAAGGATCTCTTTGCCATACTGAGCCGGGACAAGTGGATCTATCGCCGGCCGGGCGGCAAAGGCTGGATAGCCTACCAGGACAAGATCCAGCAGGGCCTGCTCACCCACAAGGTGACCACGGTAACCGACATCCACACCGGCATGGACAAGGTCATGGAACGTGTTTTAGTAACCCCGAAAGGCCTGACCAAGCTCACCCAGAGCATCGGAGGTGTGCAATGAGAACGACCACCGTTGACCAAACCATCCTGCACTACCGCATCAACAGCATCAAGGATGCCGCCTTTGCCCTGGACGGCATCAAGCACGCACTGAGAGAAGAGGCCGACAAGGACCAGCCAAGCTTCTACCTCATCGGCAGCTGCATCGCCAACATGCGCGTGATCGCCGACTGCATTTCAGAAAACGTGCACGGCATTGAAACCATGGCGGGATTCGCCGCCGATTAACCACCCACCACCACCCGGACACAGCATAACGTCCGGGTGGTTCCTGTTATAAAATTTGCATTTCGTATATTTTCTTTCTTTATAATCCGCTGTTTTCACAGTATTTTGTAAAATAATATTCATTATGAAACTTTTCTCCTTGAATAGTTTGGTGATATGAGCTACATTGTTGACTGACAGCACAGAGGGACCCGGAGAAACCGGTTTCAACCCATAACCAAGGAGAGTGAGATGAGCGCATACAGATCAAACGGATTCAACTGGTACGAAAATAACGACTGTAACGTAGTCACTGGCGATATGGCAGCCGCGATAATCAGCAATTGCCTAGAGAGCGGAGAAGGCGCCTCGGTGGCCATCCACGGAAGCTCTTTTTGTTTCAACATCCGGCCCCGCCAGATCCCGGTTGTGCCGCCGAAGCCTACACCGGCACCGAAATGGAAGGATGTCAAAGACTCTATGGAACACGACACCTGGAAGAGACTAAAAAGCGAGGCAGATGGGCTCATGCGTGCATATATGGCAGCCCGGAGCGCCAATACGGCAGAGAAGAAGGTCCGTTCTCGGTTGTCGAAATTACAGGCTGTCGTCGAACGAATTTAACGAATTTAAGGAGAGTGAGATGGCATACGGATTCACAGTATTTTGTAAAATAATCTGCGGCCAGTTCAAGGATTTTGGTTATATCCTCAACCTGGCTGCTTGGTGGTGAGCTGGTGACAAATTATTTTTTTTGCATAGGTGATAAAAAGTGCATTTTCCCCTTGCATCGATGTAAATTAGGTGTATACTGTAATCAAGTAAGAGGGAATGAGGCAATTAAGCCTGGAAATAAAAAATGGGGAGAACGAAATGAAAAAAATAAACGGAAAAGAAATAAAAGTGACCTCAGCTGGTTATCTCTATATAAACGGGGTTAAAGTTTGGCAGGTGAAGATTACCCCGCTCCATGTCCCCGGGCCGGACATTACCGGAGATGAAGATATAACTGCGTACGCCCGGAAATGGGCACACAGAAATTACACCATGGTACAGAACTAAGTACCAACCAGCCCGGTGTAACAGCCGGGCTTAATTAAAATAGGGAGAAATGACAATGAAAGGATTTGTTGATGGGAATGTAAATTCAACAATATCAATGATATTGTTGCAGATAAACGTACCCCAGTCAAGCACTGGGTACGTTACAGATATCCTCCGGGAAGAAGTCTCGGAAGCACACCGTCTCGACGCGCTGAACCAAATAGAGAAATATGCCCCCGATCTGGTGGCGCAATTAAAAGAGGAGTTTGGCTATGACGAATTTTATACCCGATACGGGTATGTATTGAACAACAACCTCGAAGATTGTGGTCTGCTTCCACCAGAGGATTAATAAACATAACCAATCAAATCCAGGCTCCGGTCGGGAAAAACTAAACAGGGGAGAACGAAAAATGTCAGAATACAAACTCAAATCAAGTAGTGACGTAATTATAGAATCTAATGCTAAAACTCTCTCAGGAGCAAAACGAGAAGCGACTAAATGGGGAGTACGTGGACAAACCGTCTATGTATGTGACAAAGAAGGTTACGAGATCCACCGGAAAGAATACGGAAAGAAGTGGAGAAAATGCGAATGAGTAACCACGGAGGACCAAGACCGGGAGCTGGCCGCAAGCCCCTCCCGGACGACGAAAGAAAGCGCCCCGTCTCGATAAAGCTTCCTCCAAGGTTAATCTCTTGGATGGATGGCCAAGCCGATTCGCGGGCGCTGTTGATCGAATCGGCCATGGCTGAGGTGTATAAACTCTGCCCGGATTGTTTTCGTGTTTTGCATCGTAAACACGACTGTAAAAGCCCGGTCGACGACCAAAAAAAGTAGAGCCGCCGACCGTAATTAAATATATCCAGAAAACCGTCAAAGAGAGAGGGGGAAATGAAAACATACACCCTGTACCAGCATTACAACACCTGCCCTGAACTGCTCTGCCTGCCGGCGTTCATCGCCTGCCATCCCCGAACCAGGGCGTCGATGGCATGGAAGAAAGTGCGGGCGGCAGAGAGGAGTCGCATGCAGGAGGCCCAGCGGCTCATGTATTTACACACCAGCAACCCCGATTTCTGGGGACCAATACCGGAGACAAGATGAACAGATACGATTTCACATCCGAACTTTCCCAAAACGGCATCACCATAGCCAGCGACGGCCTACTCCGTGACCTTTTGTCCCGGGGCGTACTTGGACCGTCACTGGCGGTAATAGATGCGTCGGTTGCAAAAAGAGAGAAGGAGATCCGTTACCTGCGAGCGCTACAGGTTGACCTCGTGAACGATATCACAAAAGAAACGGCTGTTACGCCGTCTCCTTAACCTCAATGATCTCATCCAGCCTGCGAAGCATCGTCGTCGACAGGTCAAAGGCTGGATAATTCAACCCATCCGGATCACAAAACTCATCAACGAGCCTGGCAACATCAAATATCGGCTGCAGCATGGCCATCTTCTCCGCATTATGCCCATGCGCCTCCTCGAGATCCGCACACAGCCGGCAGCACATCTTTGCAAAACCGGCACTCGTGCCAAAATCCCGATCGGGAAACTCCAAGACATAATCCTTCCACACCTGCCATTTTTTCTCCTGCCAGTACCTGTTACACATTGCCGGCCAGAGCCTGCTGGCGATTTCCGCCGAGAGCATTCCTAGCCTGATTGCCTTCTTGATATCAGCCCTGGCAAATCGATTCTCTGCGTCGAAAACCTTTAGAGTGTAAAATATAACCGTCAGTTTGATTATTGTTTGATCCGCAGCTTTACTCATTTTTACCCTCACGATATCCAACCATATTTGTAAAAGCGTCAGATATATGCCGGATTATTTTGTATTCATCGCAGGTAATCTTAGGTGGCGGATTCGCATTGCAGTGTCGAGCATCCAGTCTGTCAATGATCGACAAGAAAAGATCAGCCTCTTTTTGCTTTTCGAGGATTATCGATATTGGTTGGGAACCTGCTTGTTAGCCTCTAAATTCCAACTCCCCCACCAGCGGAGCCATTGGGATACATACCTTTATATTATTTATTAACAAACATATGCTGGACATCCCGTAGGAACCAACCACCACAGGGAGGTCCGAAAGACCCTATGCAGCCACGCTCTTCAGAATATCCTGCAGTTGTTTGAGTTTTTTCGAGTCGTCGGATGCCTCGTCGATCTGCTGCGATATCTCAAGAGCAGCATCGTCGACCATCTTTCTCCAACGCTCCATCATCACGGTGATCGTATCCTGCATCTCTCGGGTTTTTTCACTGACCGACAACATGATATCGATCGGAGTTTTTTTATCTTTGGCAACCACTGTTTCTCTAACCATCTTCGGCTCCTCGTTTTTTGTTTCGACAATTGATGTGTCTTTTTTGGCTTTATCGTATATCACACCGGCGTATTTTCTCTTCCAGCGACCGGAAGATTCGTTGATCAATCCGGACTCAGCCAACGCCTTCAGGCAGCCAATAGCTGCGCTTTTCGAGACCAACACCCCATTGCGTCGCAGTTCTGACAAGATCTCCCCAGTGGTCCAGGCGTATTCAATAGGGACGACGTTATATATCTTTCTGCCGACCGATGTATGCCCTTCCAGTTTTTGCTCTATTTTTGTCATGATTCCCTCAGTTAAAGTTGATCTTTTCTTTGTCGCATAGTCTCTTTGCCTCTTTTTGTTGCACTCCTTGCACAAATTCTTGGTCCCCTCGGTCCTAGTACTGTCACGGGGAAAAAGGGTCTTTAATTTTTCCTCTCCACAACACAAACAACGCTTCGTTGCTTTTTCCAGGCACTCATTGCATATTGAATTCCCGGAATATTTCTTCCCCGTCATCTCCAGGTGCTTGCTGAATTCACGAACATTCACCTCTTGCCCACATCTGGCGCATCTACCAAATCTTGTACTGATCCTATGCGACTGACATACTTTGCACTTTCCCGAATACCCATCACCGCTAGTGGGATTAGCGTAAAATTCAGTCATCGGCTTCAGTATAAGGCACGCCCCGCACACCTTCTTCTCCATAACAAACTCCTTTTTTAAAAAGGGATGTCTTCCCCTGTGCCGCCATAACCACCATAAGGCTCGTCCGGCATCGGAGGATCCCCAGGCTTGCTCCGGCCACCGTCTGCTGGTCGCGGCGTCAGGTTCTGTATGTCAATTTCGATGATCCGCACTTTTGCTTTTGTCCCCTTCTTACCGTCTTGCGACTCCCACTGGTCTATCCAGAAATTACCAGAGAATGATACTTTCGCGCCTTTCGTTACCCGGTCGGCAATAGCCTCTGCGAATTTCCCCCAGATCTCACACTCAAACCAGCTTGTAATCGCCTTGTCGCCAAAACCGTGCTTGCTTGCGACAGAGAACGTCAATACTGCCGTTCCTGACGGAATAAATTTAAGTTCACCGTCGCGCCCGATATTCCCCGATGCTGATATAATTGCCATTATTCCATTACCCCTTTTTCTTTGTAATATTTTATTCTAGCTCTTAATGTATCCGGACTAACGCCAAGCTGTCTGGCTGCTTCTTTTTTTCCTCGTTAAGTTTTCACTTAATACCTAGTGTAAGATATTTTTTATTGAAATGTTCACTACCCTCTTTTGCAAACTGATTCCCGGTAAAATCAGTAAAATCAACGTTACCGTTATATGGGTCAAGATCGAGGTCAACTTCTTTCGTGCAATACGCATATCCACAATCGTATCCCTCGATCACGGAAACTTCCGTATCTGGTGGCAATTCCTGGAGGTATGTTATTAGCTGACTAACTGTCGTCATCTTGCCCCGTTGTTTTTTCATTATCTCCACCACAACGCAATTTTTACCGGCACCAATGTCACCACAAGCACCGGCAGTTATTTATTTAACCTTGGGCCGGTTCTGGCGTTTTTCTGGCTATTTCAGACTCGCGGCGCTCGGTCAATAACGCCTCGAGTAAGATGAAATAATTGATACAGTCGCCGATTTTTTCATCAACAACAGCCTGGCTCGGCGCACAGTCCCCAATTTCTGCCCGGGCAACTATGTCCTGCACCGACACCAGGTGTTTGGCCAGCATCCCCTCGAGGGCTTTTTCTGGGCTGGTTCCGAGTATCCTGCCGGCTGCCTTGAAGTTGTGCAGCCGGTCGTAAAAACTGCCGTACTCCGTCCCCTTACCCTCCAGGGTCTTTCCTGTCTGCACTAACCTTCTCGCTAAAACTTCTTGAAATTTATTCGGTTTCATTATTTTCCTGTCCTCTGTTTATGTTTATGCTGCTGTATCGGTAAACATCAGCCCTGCAGATTTTACCGCCCGGGCCAGGCGTACCGTCGACGCGAGTAAAGAGATGAGTGAGGTGTATTGCGGCTCGTCCCGGAACCTGCTACCTGGGGAATATTGCCTGGCGTCGATCGGTTTGCGTTTCATTGTGCCTCTTTATCTTTTCTTCAAATACCTGCACTGGCCCACACTGGCCCCTGCAGGTATCAGCCTCCAGACCTCCCGCTCGGTCTCCGAGTCAATCTCCCCGGATCGAAGGCACCTGCCATAGGCTTCTGGGTTTCTTTCCTTTTCCTCACCTACCACCGGCAGAAAGCGGGGGCAGCCGGTGCAGTAATCGACAGCCTGGAGCTTTTCTGATTTCCCGACTGTTGGAATTTTAAAGATATGGCCTACATCTCCGAGCATGTTTTTTCCTCAAGTCTGGTGTACATGTCCTTAAACTCAAGCTCTACTTCTCCAAGGGCACCATGCCTATTTTTCTTGATTTCGTATTTCAGTCGGTGTTTTTCGGTAGGATGGCGACGGAGCATAACCCCAAGGTCAGACACAGCTGCCCACTCCCCAGCCCCTTTCAGTTCCAGCTGATCAGTGTTCCCTTTGCCGACATCGTTTGACACCTGGCTAAGACAAACGACAGTCGAACGTGTTTCTTTCGCCAAAGCCTGGAAGTGTTTTGCCATTTGCGCCTGTTCCTGGTACTGGCTCTTCGCCTCACTCCACCGACAATTTTGCACGTAGTCGATAAAGCCGACATCTACACCACCCTGGAGCTTTGCCCTACGGAAAGCCGTCTCTATGTCGCTCAACTCGTAAATGCTGTCATAGATCGTCAGTGGTGATTCTGATAGCATGGTGCTACAGCGCACAACAGAGTCCGCCTCTTCCGCCGAATGGTAGTTACCGGACAAAATCCTGAGAGAGTGCACCCCGGTGAAGTTCGATATGATCCTTGCCACAAGCTGCGCCTCGGTCATTTCGGTGCTGACGATCAGGACAGAAGCGTTTTCCCCGCTCATGAGAAGATTACATATTTGCTGTACCATCACGGCCGTCTTTCCTACGCTGGTAAAGCCACCCATTGTCCAGATGTGACCAGGGAAGTATCGATAGTAGAGCTCATCATGCAGGTTAAAGCCGACAGAAAAACCGACCTGTCCCTGGCTCTGGTTCTCTTTGACGATTTTTTCTACCCTGGAGAGAACCGACTTAATATCGGCAGGGTTCACGCCCCTTGCCATCTCGTGGTTGCATAGGCTCATTACCTCGGAGATTATCGCGTCGGCATTGTTTGATTTAGCCGCCGCTTCAAGTCCTGCCCTCACCCTGCGTAATTTTGCCCTGTCTGATATGTCTTCGGCAAACTTGACGACACCGGGCGGATATGCGTCGCTTGTGGACTCTGCGAGGTACATTGTCAACGCAGGGATCTTTCTCGATACCAGTGCCGCATTTATCGCGCTCCGGTCGGCGTACTCGTTGAGGATTGTCATGTATGCGGTCATTGCCCGACTGTCGGTGAAATCCGTCGGCTTGACAATGTCGGCAATATCAACAATCCCACCTGGAGCGACAAGTAACGATCCGATCAGTGATGATTCTATCTTCGTGCATGTGTTTATTGTCATTGTTACCACTCGTCGTTTTGGTTATCTAACTCGTCTTCCCATCTGCTATTACCAACCCACGTTGATGCCATGGGAATATACCGTCCACCCTCCTTCAACCATGCCTCGCTCTGCTTTTGTTTCTTGAGGGAGCGCATGACCTCCTCAAACAAGCCATTCTCACATCCCTTCTTTTTCCAGTGAGCAAAGGCTTTCGGTTTTTCTCTTTTGTTGGGGTACTCTTTCCAGAAAGACAAAAATCTCTCCGTATATTTCGCAGGTGTTGTTTGTTTTTCTTCTTTATCTTCTTTTACTTCTTTAGTGTGGGTACTCTGCGGTGTACTCTGCGGTGTACTCTGCGGTGTACCCTCAGTTACTTTTACTTCTTTGTCTGGCTGGTACCTATGCCATTTTATTATAGAAATGAACGTCCCGTTGCCGTTACTCTCACGGCAAATCATGCAATTAAATTCGAGCCATTTTAAGATGACCAGGATTGTCTTCTTATTTGGCTTTTTGGTGACGTTTCTCTCTTGCCATGCGACACCGTCAACAATCATCTGGACAGAGAAGAGACCTTGCCCTGGGTTGAGATGGATGCCGAAACAATTACGAGTCGGGAATACGTTCTTTTCCCAAGAGACCTCCAGTAGTAGGAAATGCCACACCCGATGATATAACGGCGGCATCTTCCATATGTCGCTCTCAAGTTCCTTGCGCCATGTCTTGACGAACCCTTTTTTGGACACGTCGACCCCTATCGCATCAAGCCGCGAGCCCTGGCCAACTCGTTCATTTTCGCATGAAACGCCCGTCCGTGGACCATATTGCTGCCGATGCCGTTCTTCATAACATGGTCGGCATTCATCTTCTCCGCGTACTGGGCAGCCTCTGGAATGAGCGCGTCCCTTCTCCTTACATATTCTGTATTGACCAGTCTTTCCTGCAGATCCGCGAGCTTCTGTAGGGCTGATTTTTTCACCTCCGGCGTCCCTCTTCCGGTGGTCATTGCTATTTTTTCGTCATGTGTGAGCAGTGCCATTCTCGTTCCTTTCGGCCATTGAGTCCTCTCTGGCCTGTTGTTGATATTTCAACTCGACCTGGCCGTCATGCTTGCCGCATTTCGCATTGCGGCACCACGCACCACGTGCCAGGTCGCACCAATTATCGTCGGGGGGGTTCACTACCCGGCATGGCCGGGCAACCCTTTCGGACGAAGATCATTTAC
>Ga0210034_1000426_pt1 | contig 46291 bp, 46 predicted proteins | sample CryGeymeta201505_FD_185466 | JGI IMG/M metagenome (GOLD analysis project Ga0210034, IMG submission 185466) | Groundwater microbial communities from Crystal Geyser aquifers in Utah, USA - Crystal Geyser metaG 2015-05 (SPAdes) (version 2) | ecosystem: Environmental > Aquatic > Deep subsurface >... | reverse complement strand
AGTTGCCTCGGGGCTTCGCCGAACAAGCTGAGGAGTATATCGGCAAGAAGCAAAAGCTCCTCAACCAAAAGATTGATTTGAGAGAGTTATTGAAAGATTTTGAACGAAAAGGCAATCGCTGGCTCGAATTTTCTCGTCAATTCATTTTAGACAGTAACCAAGCCATAATTATCGCTTCCGAAGAAAATCTCGAAGCTAAAAGAGATTTTCTTCGGAAGATTGGCTCGAACCCCCGCCTCGCGTCCCGCTCGCTTCTTTTCCATTTCAAAAACCCTTGGCGTTATCTCTCGGAAACCCCCGTCGCGTCGCAAGGCATAGCTCCGCATTTTGGCGAAAAAACGAATTCTGAAACTTGGCTGCGGGACTAGGACTCGAACCGTCTCGGTCTAGAACCAGAATATGGCTCAAAATACAGGTAGACTCTAAAGAAGTTTTGTTCGAGACTCTGACAGGTCATCATTCCTACTGAGCGAGTTTGGTTTATTATTTTTTCCTATTAATAATACCAATGTACTTTTTAACCCTCTTGTCATTATAAATTTTGACTGGTTGTTGTATTTCAAAAAATACCTCTTTTTTTAGTAACCCTTCTATAAACAAATCCAGGAAACTACCGACCATTTCAATTTGCCCCATGAGTATCTTCTCTTTTTCAAGGTATTCCAATTGTAAATCAGCTTCTTCAATGACAGAGACTAACTTCCGAACAAATGTTAGCTTAATGAAAATTATAGACAACCTATCTATTATCATTCCAGGGCTTTCACTATAAAATCTATCTGACGACTCATGAATAATATCTAAAGCTTTATATAAAACCATATCAATCTCCCTAATGAGATTACTCCTAGACTGATTAGTTATATCTATATTCTTTTTTGTCTCTACAATATGTTTGTCACCCAACTCTGCTAATCTTGCAGAGTCTTCCAAATCCCATAAAGTTTTGTTTGCCTTTATGTTTAAATAGACAAGCTTTTGAAGCTCATTCTCATAATTAAACTCCTTGTTAACGTCATCGAGAAAGTCTAAGAATATATTTGAGATTTTTGAAAAACTAATAACCATAAATTAAATATTATTATCCACAAATGAAATATTTGGAAACTTACTTAAAGAGTACCCAAACACTGCCTTATTTTTGTAATAAGAATTTGGATAAAGATTAACTTTTTTACCCAACAAAGTACCACAGATAGCTATATGCAACCTATCAGTATTAATTTCTTCGTATTCATTTAGATAATTCATAAACTCATTCAAAGGCTTAGTGGCATAACCATTGTAAGAAATATCGTGATTAAGTTCGGGTTCTTTTTCTATCACAGACTCCTTATCCTTACGGAAAGCATTCAGTGTACCTTGTCCGCTCGTGGTTTTTTGAAACTCATTGTAAAAAGCACAATCGTGCCACAAATAGATTCCGCCGTTAATGAACTTTTCTTTTAGAAATCCAAAAGAAACTTTTTCCCGGCAAAATACCGTAATATTTCCAGATAAATTGTTTAGAACTTCAATCTGCTTATCTCCAAAGATGGTATGAGGAAGAACAACTACTTCTTTGTATAGATTAGGTTTTTCTGTAAGAAAATCCCTTACATCTGAGTAATAATCAACAAAGTTACCTCCACCATCAATAAACAAAACATCGTTGCTTTTTGATGAATCAATTTCGACATAATTCTCAGTAATATTTAGTTCTTTTAATACTATCTTTGTTCCATGCCAAATAAGCGAATCGCCGTAATTTCCCGGAAAACGATAAAAATCTACGGATTTCCCTCTGTATTTCTCCAAAAAATGTTTTAAATCCACTTCCTTCATAATTTCTAATTTTTTAATTCACAAACAATAATCTTTGGCCTTAAGTAAGCGTTAGCATTTGTTATAAGTTTCAATTGCAATGATTGAATAATCTTAAGGTGTGATTTGAGAAGGATTGATTCAATCAATTCATGCTCACTGGTATAGACCACTAACCTACCCCTTAATTCCAGCTTTTTTTCACAGTATTCAACAAAAGTCTTATAGAGTTTTTCAAGATCTTCGTTTTTCGAGATCAACATTCCAAACGGTAAATCTGATGCTATTGCATCAAACTTCCCAAAATCAGGTTTATCAAATATATCTGCTTCTCTTAGCTCAATCCTTTTAATTAAACCTGCCTTTTTTATATTTTGGACTGAAAGCGATAGGTGCTTCTTGTTATTATCAAAACCAACCAACTTGTCCATGTTAGGGAAAGACTGTCCTGCTTCAATAAGAAGAGTAGAGCTCCCAGAAAAAACGTTCAAATAAGAACTTGCTTGATCTAAATTGCAAAATGAATTAACTGAATAAGCGATAGTTGGATCCATGGCCCCACTCATGTTTACAACCTTATAATCCCTTACAGATAATGGTCGAGGGGTGATCTGAATGCCTATTTCCCAAATATCTTCAGGCTTAATAATATGTATTTTTAAATCCGCCTCTTCTCTTTCTTCCAACTCGTATGTTTCCTGTACATATTTAGCAATACTTCTCACTTCTGACGAATCAGACCCTGCACAATTAATCCTAAAACTTTTAAAAGCTTTTTTATCACCCTCAACAACAATACCAATTAAGCTTCCTAAAACAGATTTATGTTTTGATAGGTATGCTGGGTGATACTTATCACTTTGAAGGACGACGTAAGCTCGAGCAACACTCCTTAAGTGCTTAATTTTTGAGAACAAATCATCTGAAAACGAAACAAATGTAGACTCATCAATCTCATCAAGTATTTGAAAATTGAGCTGTTTAAGCTCTTTTAAAACAACGGGCTTAAGACCTACTATATAAGATAGTTTTATTTTTATTTCTGGTTCATTCATATATTCGTCTTGATTGTATTAAAAACATCAGCAACCCTAATTCTATCCATACAGAAGTCTTCGCAACACTTTATCTCCTCATCTCTGGTCCTGTGATTACATAACGCATGACGAGTATTGTCGTACAATAGTACAACATTATTAGATAGATGTAAATACTTTGGATGGGTGGCTCCAAAAATTATGAATGACTTTTTATTAAAGCTCTGGGCGATAACAATTGGACCCGAATCATTACCAATGATAAATTCGCAATGCCGGATCAGCGAGACCATCTTTGGAAAAGAGTACTCCTTTTCAAGAACAATACATTTAATTTTAAGATTGCTTTCGATTATTTCTTTCAGTTGAGTAAATCTTTCATAACCCCAATTTCTCTTTTTTTCTTCCCACCAACTTGTATATGGCGCTATAAGCACATATTTCTCTTCAATAATTTTTGGCCAAGAATCTTTAAGACTGGGAATATCATCGACATCAACATCAGAAAAACCGACGGACTCCATGTACCCATTAATATATGTCTTCGTATTATCACTCCACTCATGAACAAGTCTCACAACGGCGTCGCTTCTAATGTTTCCTTCTACGAGATCACTATATGGGTAAATTGTATGGTAGGTATCAAATAAGGTCTCTGCTTCTTTCACCTCAGTAGCAAGTGATACGTTCTTAATAAACTTTGAAAGAAATTTTGCGACAGGTTCGGTCATCACAACATCTCCCAAGTGCCCACTTCTTACAAGACATATCGATTTGATCTCACCTCGTTCTATTTTTCTCTTTAAATACTTTCCGTACCACCTAATAAGAGTTGTATCGTAAACAATTTTTTCACTATCAATTACAGTTCCCCAAAAAGTTCTATGCTCAGAAAACCACTTCCTCTTTATTCCTCCAATATTATTCTCAAATTCTTCCACATATCCCTTGATAGTATGCAATCTCTCTATCCACGGAGCATTCGAGCTTGAAGTAGAGTCATTTTCAAATTCAGCGAGCTTTTTCCACTTCGCATATATCTCATCAGGCTTACCCCTAAATTCAAAATGAAGTAATTTAGCTTCACTCGATGGAATAATAAAAGGATTCCAATGGTACTGACCAAAAAAATCGACATTATTTTCTGTGCGAACATAATGACCTCCGACAACCACCTCTATATTTTCATGATTTCCAACAATCGCCTTCCTGAAATGACCGTATTCTTGCCAATCTCTCTCTGGCCATGGACAAAAATATTTCGTTGTGTCGATAGGGTGGGTTGGGGAGCAGGTATAATCTTTAAACGTATAATCAAACAGTGCGTTAGCCCAACCAATCGTCGCATAAGGTATCTTATTTCTCTCTAGACGACCGATAAAGTCATGCACATCTTTTTCTTTTATTGAAAGAAACTCATCGACATCCAAAAAAATAAACCAATCAATTGTATAGTTTTCCTTTGCATGTCTTAAGAGGTTGTTAATTATTTTTGCATGATCAAATATAGGATTTGTCTCAGCAACGATAATGACCTTCGGATTATCTTTATACGATTCAAGGATATCTTTAGTCCCATCTGTTGAACAATGGTCGGCGATAAAAATATAATCAAAACCGAGATCCAAATGATAGGAAATATTTAAGTCTATATACGTTTCCTCATTCCTCACAGACATGAGTATTGCGGTCTTACTACGCTCCATTGACCGATTATAGCATTTTTGATCAATTACTAGAACTTGCTACTTGAGTGAAGTATCTAAATAATTCTTAAATTTGTAGAATGCTGGATGATCAGGATAGACCGCATGGAACATTGTGACATCATCAAGATTATTCACGTCCTTATTCTCATTGGGACCAATCAGCATATATTTATCTTTCGGGAACACAAATAACTTCCCCTCCAACATTGGCTCCGTAAGAGCAATTGCCAATGCCCCTTGTTCATCATGGTGGGTTTGCTCTTTTTGCTTTATGTTCTCCATCCACCAGTTAAATTCTTTTATTAAAGATGTCGTAATATCATGACCTGCTTTTTGTACAAAGAATCCTGCATTTATAAAAGGTGTCTTGTCTGTCGCCTTGCGCGCCATCGCACCATGTTGCCAAGACTGTCCTAAATATTCGTCAAGGATAGCAAACCCCATACCCTCATCAGACAAAAATGTATCTATCTCTTTTGGATATCTCAACAAGAAAACATCAGAATCCACATAAAACTCAGTTTGGTTGATATCAATTCTTGAAGCTGGACACCATTTCATCCACGTTGCTTTTGATGAAATTGAGAAAACTGAATCTTTCTGTTCAGGAAATTGTCTAAGATCGATACTTAGACTGAGCTGCTGAGATACGTATTCCTTGTTATCCGTATAAACTATATATTGATGACTATCTCCAAAATGTTTTTGGAAGGATAAAATACTGTATCGAAGCAGTTCGATATTCTTTGAAATATGACCGCCCCATATTGACCATCTAAAAATCATGCTGACATATTTTTACTAATAAAATCTATAAATATTGACGGAAAATCGAACTTGTTAATTGATGATTTGCTTCTATCGATAATTTTAATCTTCTCCTGCTGACTCAAATTAGTTGCTCTGATTAACTCACTCACAAAAGAATTTATGTTTCGAGGATCAACATAAATTGCCTCATCCTTGGCAAATGCATCTACGGCCCCATCCACATCACTGATAATCGTAATGTAATTCATATCCTTACTGAAAAGCTTTGCCTCTATTGAGGTGTGAGGAAATGGATCCATAAGAGACGGTATACATACAACATCGATATTCTCTGTTCTCAAAACCGTCTTCCATATTTCAGGATTAAAATCATCAATAACTATATGACGCGATGTATTACTTAAAATATCTTTTACTTCTTCAAAATAACTAGCTTCACCAGAATTATTCGGTATCTGTAAAATTAAATAATGATTTGGCAAGTCCTTATGTGCCACTGACCAAGCCAAAGCTAATTCTTTAAACCCTTTGGCCACTGAACACCTACCCCATGCAAAAACAATTCTCTTGTCATCTTCAATTTCTATTCCATATTTTTTCAAATCTTGATTGCCAAACTTCTTATTTAAAAACTCCTCGTACTTTTCAAAACATAAGCCATTTTGCAAGAAATCATTTTCACTAAATGACAAGCCATAATCTTCTGACATCCTTTCCGCAAACTTTTTACCAAGAGCAACGACTTTCGAATTTTTATCGCCTGCAATTATATCAAAACATTCCTGCTCTACTCTTATTCGGTTATTTCTCCAATCAGCGTCTCCAAAAGCATGATTTTTCCCTGTACTTAATGGAAAGTAAAAACATTTCAATTTTTTGTCATTTACCAGCTCTTTATACTTAGAAAAAAACAAAAATGGAGTATCGTTTAAAATAATGTAATTCTCCTCATCTGGATTAAGGCTTAAATTTAGTGCTGTAACTAAAGATACACATGCATAGTTCCACTCCTTAAAACTCCTCCACATATCCCACTCATTCTGACCCTTCGTTGAATTACACAAGGGCATCATTATCCCACCTGTTCTTTTTACTAAATTAGAAGATGCTTCGAAACATTCCTTGTTAAAAACCTTTGAGTTCTTGTCTGCCTCTATATAAGCAATACTTACCCGAAGATCGGTATCAGCAGTAAGGTCACCCAAAGCATTCACAATGTTCTTAGCAATGGTTCCAACTCCTGAATAATGAGTATTGATCCCGTCGTATGTTGCTATGATTAAATGCTTTTTCATATCTAATTAAATTCCAAATAAAGTGCTGAATGATCAGAGACCTCATCTGGCAATACCTTAAAATCTACGACATTTAAATCAGGGGAGGTAAAAATATAATCAGCGTGCTTTTCTGGTTTTGTATATAAACTCGTCCTTGTAGACTCTACATCATATTCCTTTATCAGGTTCTTCATTCCGTCTTCCAGAATTTTCACACTTTCAGTACATGGGAGAAGATTAAAGTCTCCGCAAAGAACCTTTCCACCATCCACAGAATCCATAAATTCTTTAATTTTTTGTGATTGGATAATTCGTTCCTCCGTATCTGTTTTCCCTTTTCCATTCCATAGCCCATGCACGTTTGCTACGATGATCTTTTTCCCATCATTCTCAAATTCAATATAATGCAAATTCCGTGGATGATTGCCTGCGCCCGTATATTCAATATCGTAAATTGAGATATCTCCCTCTTTCTTGACCTGAACTCCTTTCTTTACAAAAATAGCTAACCCGTACCAGTCTTCGATATGAGGCCTAAAATATCCTATATGATTTGAAAGAGTGTCCTTGATATCCGAATACAGATTAAAAGCATCCTGCAAAAATTCAGGATCAATCTTTTCGGTCTTGGCACCATTATATATTTCTTGGAGACAGAAAATATCGACATCTTGATTCTCTTCAAGGAATTTTAGAAGTTTTTTATGAACCCGTCCTCCCCATGTATTCAGAGTAATTAACTTCATTTCGTTATTTTATCATTTTTTCCTCTTTTGACCCATCTTGGACTCGAACTATAGAAACGGCTTAGAATATTACTTTTCCGGGTTCAGCGAAAATCACAAAAGCTCGAGCCCATGACTCGTTCTAAATATACGTTACAAAATATAGCGATTTTATGAGACACGGTCTGTCTCACATGACTGCTGCGGGACTAGGACTCGAACCTAGATACCATGCTCCAGAGGCATGTGTCCTACCATTAGACGATCCCGCAATACAAAAGATACTAGCAAATTTTACCGAAATGGGAAATTAGGCACCGCGCAGTGTTGTTTTACTTTTCCTCCTTCGATCCGCGGCAGCGCGGATGAAGGCGGTGAAGAGCGGATGCGGCGCGAGCGGACGAGCAAGAAATTCAGGATGAAATTGCGTGCCAAGGAAGAATGGATGTTTGGCGCGCGAGAGCTCAGCAATCTCCATCAAACGCCGGTCAGGCGACATGCCGGAAAAGACGAGACCGCTTTTCTCAAGACGCTCAATATATTCAGGATTGACCTCAAAACGGTGGCGGTGCCGTTCGGAAATAATCTCTTCCTTGTATGCGTTGCACGCTATTGTTCCCTTCTTGAGTATCGCCGGATACGCGCCGAGCCGCATGCTCCCGCCGTAGTTTTTCATTTCAAGATTCTTTTTTTGTTCCGGCATGATATCGATTACATTGTGTTTACCATCGGGCACGATCTCTGCCGTATGCGCGTCTTTCAAGCCGACAACGTTGCGCGCATATTCGACAACGAGAAGTTGCATGCCATAGCACAGACCGAAATAGGGAATCTTGTGTTCACGCGCATAGCGGATGACTTTAAGTTTGCCTTCTATCCCTCGCTCGCCAAACCCGCCCGGGACGATGATGCCGTCGAACGCCGCGAGCTCAACAAGTTTTTTGCCATTGCCATGATCAAAATCACCCGCGTTGAGCCATGTGAATCTCGGTTTCACATGGTTTTGATAAGCCGAGAATTTTACCGCTTCAATGACGGAAATATATGAGTCACTCAAGACAAAGTCGCCAGTGTCGAAATATTTGCCAACAATCGCGATGTTCACTTCTTTTTTGACCGATTTCGCTCGCGCAACGAAATTTCTCCAATCAACAAGGTCGTGCTTCTTGCCACTCTCGCGTATATGCAGTTTTCTGCAAATGCTGTCGCCGAGCTCACCTTTTTCAAAATTGATCGGCACATCGTAGATACTATCAACATCGGGCGCCGAGATCACATTGTCCACTTCAATATTACAAAAAAGCGCGAGTTTTTCTTTACGCTTGCGATCAAGCGGCATCTCGCTTCGCGCGATGATGACATCCGGCTGGATGCCCGTCGCGTTAAGCGCGCGTACGGCGTGCTGGGTCGGTTTGGTCTTCATTTCACCAACCGTCGGTGGAACGGGAAGATAGCTCACCATCACATAAAGCACATCACCCGGGTGATCAATGCGCATCATACGCGCAGCCTCAAGGAAAAGAATGTTTTCGTATTCGCCCGCTGTCCCCCCGATCTCAATGACGGTAATGTCAGCATCAGCTTTGCTTGCCGCAAGTTTGATGCGGCGAATAATTTCCTGAGGAATATGCGGCACCACCTGCACACATTTACCTTTGTAATCAAGATTGCGCTCTTTTTTGATGACCGCCTCGTAGATGCGACCGGTTGTCATGTAATTGATCCGCGAGAGTGTCGTGTCGAGAAAACGCTCGTAATTTCCCATGTCCTGATCGGTCTCATCACCATCATCCAAAACAAAAACCTCGCCGTGTTCGGTGGGATTCATGGTGCCCGCATCAACATTGACATAGGGATCGACTTTCATCGCGGTGACGATGAGCCCACGCGCCGCGAGGATTTTTGCGATCGATGAAGTGGTAATGCCTTTACCAACACCGGAGATGACACCCCCCACGACAAAAATGTACTTGCGAGTTTTTGATCTTTTGTTCATTGAAATACGCGTTTACTGTTTCAAATAGCGACGGATCGCTAACAAGCTGGAAATCACGCCAAGGGTAATGCCCGATCCCATGATAATGATAAATATCTGGCCAAAGTTATCAACGTAGTATTTGAACAAGTCGATCCCGCCATAAAAATTGCCTGTCACATTGCGCACCCATGAGGTGAGCGGATAGAAGAGCGCAAGGGTAAGGAGCGAGGAAACCACGCCATATATGACACCCTCAATGACGAACGGCCCGCGGATGTATTTACTATTCGCACCAACAAGTTGCATGACCGATATTTCTTCACGCGAGATGTAAATAACAAGACGGAGCGTGTTGAGTGTAATGAAGATTGAAATCAGGACAAGCGCGACCGCCACCGAGAACCCGACCTTGCGTGCGCCAGCGAGAATTTTGATCAGCCGGTCAATGATGTCTTTCTTGTAAGTGACCTTGTTGATGATGGAGGCGCCGCCCGAAGAGAGGGTCGTGTCATGCTCAAGAAAGCTCGCAATCGCACCATATTGTGACGGGTCTTTCGCTGAAATTTTAAGTATGGGGCGGAGTGGATTGTCATCAAGTTCGTCGAACACCCGCACCAAAAGCTCGTCATCTTTGTGCAACTCGATGAAAGCCGCCTTGTTGTCCTCTTTTGAGGTATAGGTAACCTCTTTAACCTCCGGCAAGTTTTCCAAAGATTGCTTGAGTGCGAGCACGTCGTTCTCGGTCGCGCTAACATCGAGATACACGTTCACATCAACCTTTTTTTCGATATCACCGAGAGTTGACTGCAGATAAGCGCTCGTAAGTATGGTCGTCCCGATCATGAGGAGCGCGATGGTCATCATAAGGATCGCCGATATCGAAACGACGCCACTTCTCCAGAAACTCATGAATCCCGCTTTTATTATTCTTTTGGTATTGGTCCAAGTCATGTAAATGTGTGATGAGATTATAAAATATACCGCCCTTTAACATCATCACGAACTACTCGCCCGCTGTCCATGGTGATCACTCGCCTGCCAAGATTGTCAATCACCCCTTTGTTGTGCGTGGTCAGAATTACGGTTGTGCCGAGATCGTTAATCTTTTTTAATATCTGCACGATCTCATAGGTGTTGATCGGGTCAAGATTGCCCGTCGGCTCGTCGGCGATAATGAGATCGGGTTGATTAACGATTGCGCGCGCGATGGCAACTCTCTGGCGCTCCCCGCCAGAGAGTTCTTTTGGAAAATTCCACATCTTTTCTCCGAGATTGACAAGCTCAAGCACATGCGGCACATCCGAAGCAACCTCGTCGTCGGGACGCCCCGCGACCTCCATCGCAAAAGCTATATTCTCGTAAGCGGTCTTATTAGGAAGCAACTTGAAATCCTGAAACACCGCACCGATGCGACGGCGATAGTTCGGAAGGTCGCCATTCCGCAAGGTGTGAATATTGGTCGACTCAAAAAAAACCGCCCCCTCGGTCGGATTCTCTTCCGCCATAAGGACCTTGAGAAGGGTCGTTTTGCCCGCGCCGGAATGCCCGACGATAGACACAAACTCGCCCGGCTTTACCATCATGTTCACATCGTCGAGCGCAATGGAGTTATCCGAATATATTTTTGTTACTTTATCAAAATAGATCATTTCGTTTAAATATCCTTTTCCGCCTCAATGAACACATCAATTTTACCATCTTCGAGCACACTATCAATATCCCGCACCTCTGCGTCCGTTCGGTGATCTTTTACCATCTTGTATGGGTGCAGAACATACGACCTAATCTGGCTTCCCCACTCGATTTCCGTGGTTTTACTAACGTACATTTCGCCTTCATGCTTCTGGCGCTGTTCCTCTTGAAGCCGATAGAGTTTCCCTCTCAAAAGCTCGAGGGCTTTCTCGCGATTTTGCGCCTGCGAGCGTTCCGAATCGACATGCACGGCGATATTGGTGGGAACATGCACAATACGAACGGCTGTTTCGCGCTTGTTAACGTTCTGCCCGCCCGGACCCGACGATCGCGCGAAGTCAATCTTAAGGTCGTCCGGCGAGATCTCGACGGCACCCTCTTTCTCGAAGCGCGGCACCACCTCGACCATTGAGAACGAGGTATGACGAAGCTTTTTAGCGTTAAAAGGTGAAATACGCACGAGCCGATGCACCCCCGACTCGTTCTTGAGCGTACCGTACACGCCCTTGCCATTCACCTCAAACGCAATGTTGCGATAACCACCCTGTTCATTTTCGTTCTCGTGGAGTACGTGCGTCTCCCACCCGCGGTTCTCAATGTATTTAAGATACATTCGACAGAGCATTGCCGAAAAATCCTCCGCGTCATCGCCGCCGGCACCAGAAAAAATAGTGACAACCGCACTGCCTTTGTCATATTTTCCCACACCGGAGAGCTCATCTTTAAGCTTGCCGAGCTCTTTGATAGCCGCCTGTGCGCTTTGTTTGTCGTCCCAGAAGTTCGGACTTCGCATCTTCACTTCCAGCTCATCGATCCGCTTCTTAATCTCGTCCATTATCGTGTATTATACCACTTCGTGTCCGAAATCCAAAAGGCGAAACGGTTCACAATCGGCTTGGGTCGTCCATGCAACGCATCTTATGATAACGATGAACACAATCGACTTATAGTGTTTAAAAAATCAGGAGATGAGACTGCTTTTGAAATACGGATAAGAGAGAAATTACAACCTTTCTATAAGTATTATCATTTAAATACACCGCTCGCCGCAACTACAACTTTCGGCGAGAAAGAAGCGCGCGTTTTTGAAGCTCCAAACGGCTACTGCGATAGTCCGGGCTGTTCCTCTTCCTTTATCGCTTATTCGATAGAAAGGGACAAGAACACCGACGTTTATACTATCGTATTTTTTAGCGACACAACTCTTACGAATATAGAGCAGGAAATCTTAAACTCGTTTTCTTTCGCCGACTAACAAAAGGCTGGGGTTATGGGACAAGGATTCCAGTCACCGCGCCTGAATTTGTTTTATGTGATCCGTGCGTATTTCACCATAGCGAGATTTGGCATCAACCCCGTGTTGCCGCCTCGCTCTCCTTGCGCAAAAACTCTTGTATAATTTACGTAATTTTATTACCCTATATGCAGAGAAGCTCAAAGAGGTTCTGCCTCATTGCCTTAACCGTACATTCACAAAAGAAAGCTTGCCATGAAAGAGAAAGTCACTCCACACCTTCAGCGAAAGATTCGCGACGGTAGCGCCGCTGTCGCACTGCAGTTCCGGTTGCAAAATGTCCCAGGTGGAAATATCGCTCCAAACGATCCCCTTGGAGAAGAATCTTTATACTCCCCGATCAAGGGAATCGTTCACAAATACCAAAACCGAGTACTGTGGAAAACAACGTACCGTTGCGCCGCGCACTGCCAATTCTGTACGCGAAGCAGACAAATCGGCTCGGCGGAAGGAGATTTGGACGATGCCGATATCGCGGCGGGGCTCTGCTACATCCGCTCTCACCCCGAGATTGATGATGTCATTCTGAGTGGCGGAGACCCGCTATTCGTTCCTCAAACGGTGACGCGCATCCTCTCCGGATTGCGCGATATTCCATCCATTCAGGTAGTGCGCATCGGCACACGTTTGCCAATTCACTCGCCGAAAAGCATCGGCTCTCCACCTGTGAAACGATTGCTTAAGGCATTACAAGCATGCGGAGAGAGTTTTCAAACGTATATTCTCGTACATGTTAATCATCCCGACGAGATTGACTACGATGTCACCGATGCCATTCGGACGATACGAGCGTATGGCTTCCCTGTGCTGTCGCAAACGGTGTTTCTGAAGAATGTGAACGACGAGGAGGAAGTTCTGGAAGGATTGTTTAAGAAACTTTACTACCTCGGCATCGTCCCATACTACATCTACCGATGCGACCGAGTTGCAGGACTTGAACGGTTCGTTTGCGACATTGGGCGTGAACGCGAAATCATGACCGCCCTGCACAAGCGTATGTCCGGGATTGCGCTACCGTCATATATTGTGGATGTTGAAGGAACCGGGAAGATACCTGTTCCTCTCGACTTTTGGGATGTGCCTGATCTCGGGCATTGCCGTGATTATAATGGAATAGTCATCCGGCTTTAGCTTTAATAGTTCTTTCAAGCGGGAGCACTATAATTGCCTCCACGACGCGGCATAAGGGGCGACACATAATATGCGCCCCTTTTTTATACGTAAGAAAATAAATTTGCATTAATTCCTTGACTCGACGATTATTATCATTGTTCCAAAAAATCTAAAGTCCAAAAATGTTTTGAGCCGTGCATACGAGGAGAAGAATTGGAGCGACAACTTTCGGCAAAAATGAGCGAATATATTATGCCGAAAGAATTGGCTACAAAGTTTTTTGAAATGTTAGATATTGAAGAACAGAAAAATAAACACACCGCATCAGTGGTAGTTTTGGAATTACGAGAGGAAGAACAAAACATTTCAAAAAAACCTCGCCAGACTTACAGATGTGTATGTCGCGCAAGATATTGAGCGAGAGGACTATCTGAAACGCCGTCGCTCGCTTATGTCCAACAAGAAGTCTGTCGAGGAACAAATACAGCGTCTTTTACGAAGACCATCTGCGTGGATCGAACCGACACACGAATGGATAAAAGACGCTTCAACACTGGACAAAATTGCGAAAATGAACGACCTCCCCTCCAAAAAATCTTCAGCTCGAACCTCACCCTAAAAAACCGCGAAGCGGTCGGAAACGCTGTAAATCCTTGGACAGAGCTTCGCTCTGCCCGCCCAAATCCTGCCAAAAAATCATTCTCTTTGATTGCGGAGTGTCTTTACGACTTCACTCGAACCTATTTTATCAAAAATTCGTAACGATGGCTAATCGCACGCGCGGAGCGCGTGGTGGCTTGAAATTGAGCCGTACGCTCCACGAAAGCCACGCCACCGCCTCGCTTCACTCGGCAACCCCAAAAAGAAAAAATGCTCCTTACTTTTCTGATTTTCGCTGGGTGGATTTTTTCTAAAATGGAAAGGACATTTTTTTGGGGTTCTGCCTTCCAAGTATTCGGGCAGGGGCGGGGCGGAATGCTAAAAAGCGCAAAACGCCTCAAATTCCAAGAGATGAGGCGATTCGATCCTCTTTTCCTGCTCACTCGATTACTAGTTGCTGATTATGACATTACCTGTATTCTCTACATTCACGAAGTTCGCAGGGTAGGCTAGGTAGCTATTACAATCTGTCTGAGGCAATACCCCGGCACCAGAAGTAGGGTAAGAGTACGCAACCATTCTCATACCCAAGTGAAAATGCGAAACCTTGGGATATGTAAGGTTGGCTACAGTACCGAGAGGTGCGCCTTTTGGAATGAAGCCACTGCCAACCGACGCGAATGCATCAGCGTTTGGCTGTATATGCCATATAACCGATGTATATTTGCTTCCCGAAGGGGCTCGTGTGTTCCATTACTATATTGTAGCCCCATCCAGCAGTACTTTGAGTAATCTCTCTCACAATACCATCCTCGGGAGCGTACTCTGTCGTCCCTCCCACTCCGCCCGTAGAATAGTCCGTACCATTGTGATACTTTTGAGAGCCCACCGGGCATTCTGTTCCGCCAGCCCAAGAAAATGGGGATAAGTACAATATTTTTCATAAATATGTGTCATAGTATCTTCTTCGGTCTCCCCGGCCCCCGAAGCGTGCTTTCCATGCCAAACTTTTTCACCATACCGCTTATCCAACGATCGGAACCGAATGGAGTTCCTTTATTGACCGACGTGCGTATGGTATTAAGGAACTCAGCGCTCGGAAGCGTGTTCACTTGTTCCACGTAATCATGAGGGAGTGTGATGGGGATATCGGAAAGTAATTTTTTCTCATTTTCACTCCCTTTTTCTCGGCGCCATAAACTTGACCAACGCCAATCCTCCGCTCTCTTTACCAATCGTGCTCGAAGAGGATTTTGTTCAACGTATTGTATGAGTTGTTGCGCGTATTCGTTTGTTTGTACCGGAAACGACTTGTACGTACCCTGATAGAGATGTCCGTGACCGACACTTTTTGTTCGTACTCGTCTCTGGCGTACCTGCGTTGTTGTAACCCAGTGCAGGTACTCTCCCATGTCAGTATCGTTTCTGGGATACAGTACTAAATGCCAATGGTTAGGCATAATGCAATACGCGACGATACGCATATCCATCATGTCTTTGCCGCTCTGAATAACTGATTCAAAATGTTTATAATCAGCATCAGTATGGAAGACGCGAAATCCTCCGTTGGCTCGGTTAATAACGTGATAGAGCGTGTTTCCGACAGAGACTCGATTGATTCGTGGCATGAAAATATTATACCATGTTTTCTGGGATTTTATTGTACTTATCCCTGTTTTCCCTGTTTTTCACAATCGCAGAACAAATATGCAAAAGGCCAGTATCGTTTGAGATAAAACATTTTAACTTTCCCAACATAGTCTCAATATTGCTAATTTGTTGGTGATTTATCAGTTCACATCTACTCGATCCAATAACTTTTTGTACTTCTATGGCTTGATCTGATTCCTCTTGTGACAAACCATGAAATAAACTTATTTTTTGATCACAGTCTTTCAATATTTTTTGTGCCAATTCAACCCACTTATGGGTTGGCCAACGCTTATTTTTTTGACTAGCGGCCATACCAAAACCGATTCCACTTTTATCTCCACGGTAAATAGGGAGCCATCGAGGTTCATAATGAGAAATATGGCGAGGTTTGATACCCACTTCGTAAGGTCGGTCCTTACGGTGGGTCTTTCAACACTAGCGAAAACCACCCGCCATAATGAATGCGCGCTCAAGAAGTCGATCTCCGATCTCGCCCCAGTCGATATAGTGCTTAAGATCACGCGGATTAATGAGTTTTATTTTGGTCACATCACCATCAGGATCACGCTTAAAATCACCAATTGGCTCAACGAGACAAACTGACCTTGTTTGTCTGACAATACGATTCGGTTCATAAATATCTTGATAACCAATGAGCTTTTGGCGTAACACTTTCATGTTCGTTTCCTCTGCTACTTCACGAATGACCGCGTCTTCATATTTTTCTCCTGGTTCGATTCCACCACCGGGAAAACTCCAATATCCTTTCTCTTTCGCATAGACAATGACGAGTCGGTCACCGCAAAAGCAAAGAGCATGGACAGCTTGCAGGATGATACCGTCTGAATTCTTTAGCGGGTCATCTTCAAGATACACGATCCTGAGTGTTTGATGTGAGCGATTCACGAGTGTTGATTCAATCTTCATTATTTTAAGCGAACAGCGTCCTACTTCCCCCGCAACATGATCGATTGGTAGATGATAAGGAGGAGTGAGATGATGAGAAAGAAAGCGGAGAGGATTAGGGAAACGGTTTCGCGGTCGGTCGGTATGATCGGCCCCCCCATGCCGCCCGAGATGCTGGCGGGGGCGATTGATATCAATACAACAGCGACCGGCAGATACCACAACGCAAACCTTCTCCACGCATGGTATATGGCTTCTTTCAGGAAGAAGAGTGGGAGGAGAGAGAGGAGGAGGGATGTTGATATAATCCAAAAAGCGAGATCAATTCCCCCATAATCTCCGCCTCGACATACGTAATGGATATCTGACTTACACATTACAAATATTCCAAAAATAATACCGACGATAGCGATGAAAAAAAGGAAGAGAAGTTGTTTTTTATATTTTTGTTTCGAGAAGCTACCCATACGCTAATTCTATCACACGATAGTAAACATTTACCTACTTCTCTTCGTCATCTTCCCCCAAATGCTCTTTTGGATCTTCTCTTTCATGATCCTTATCACTGTGCTCTGCCGGCATTTTTTCTGTAAGAACATCGATCATCGCAACAATCCGAAGGATCTCCACTGTTTCCGACAGTTTTCTCATCTTTTTTCTCAATGAAAGGAGATTTTCGTATGCCGCTTCATAATTCCCTTTCAGAAAGAGCTGTTGTGAAACTTCGGCTTTTTTGACCAGCTCTTTACGTTCTTGTGTGTCAAGATTTTCAACGAGAGAAACTAAAGCATCAAAGGTGATGTCCGCTTGTGTCTCATCTGAGAAGACAACTACGTCCGCAAGACCATCGCCATCTTCGTCAATGGCAAGCTCGCCAAGGTCATCTATCGAAGAAAGAGACACCTTCGCTTCCATACCGTCAATTACCGGAACATGGACGAATGTCTGCGTTTTGTTTACGGTGTCTCCTCTCTCTTCGGCGACATTAAGAATGAAGAAACCGTCGCCGGTTCCGCGAATTTTCAGAGCGTACGAAGACGAGGTCGCAACCGGCACACCGAGATAGGTTCCCTCACCAAAGAGAAGAAAGTAGCTATTGGGAATCTGTTCATCGTAGAAAGTACGTTCCAAGGTCGAGCTCGCGGAAATGCCGACATGATTGCCGTTTGCGTCCGCGATCGAGATGTCGATCGGAGAATGTACGGATATGCGCAGGTATGCCCCTCCTAGATCTTTCGGAAGATCATCCTCCTTATTATACACAGAGGATAGATATTGTATCGGGTTCTCTTTTTCTTCAATGATATTGCCGATAAGGTTTCGGAGAGAGTCTATTTCGAGAATAGAGGCATGACTGCGATTAATAAAATTATCTTCAGCATAAGTAAACAAATCCACAAAATATGTTTCCTCGCCCATCGCGATCGCGCTTGGCAGTATAACTGTCCCGTCGCCGTCCGTCGTAAAAATCGGCCGAACATCAAGCGTACACCCGCTCTCATGCCCGGTGCATAATTCTGACGGGATAACAGACGGCGTTGAACTGTCCGATCCGACGGCTCCCCCGACATAACGCAGTCCTTTCAGCGTATCTTTGATCCCCCACCCGGCAATTTCCACGACCCGACTATCGGGTTCGCCGTCATTGTCGTAATCGGTATCCCATCCATCTATTCGTTCGTGAAGCGTTTTCGCTTCCTCAAGAAAGTCAGGAAGCAAGAGTTTGGGATGAATAAGATCGTCATTGGCGGCATCCGCGTGACCGTCATCCCCGCGATAGAAGTTTTTGAGCGCGGAAGCGGTGGTAATTTCCGTTCCACCAAAAAATGTCCGATAGTATCCTAACACGCTTTCACCGTCGAAAGAAGGATCGGTAAGATAGGCAAGCGACGAATCGAGAGAAATGACTGTGGTACTAGCTCCCCCATTATCCTTAACTCTCGAAAGGTAGGCATCGGACGGGAACAGATCGAAAGCGGAGTGCATGGTTTGGGCGAGAGCGCGTGCGGTACCCCGACTGGTGAAAAACCCGAGATTGCGGGGAATATCTTCTCCGATCCCATGCAACACCGATGCCAGCGCCTGCGGGGTGCCAAGTTCCGGCGAGGCAACGAGGATAATGGTCTCGACTTTGCCAAGAAGATCACGATACGGATGGTTGGGGTTATCCTCGATATCGGCAAGGAGCTTTTTCGTGAGCAGCCCGCCCATGGAATGCGCGACAATGGTCACCATGCCCGAGTCGGAAGTATCAGCCAGATCGCGGAGCTCTTGGAAAATGTAAGGAGTACTGGTGGCATAGGAACTGTCGTAGTAGAGCTTTCCATCGATACCTTTTCCTCCCGCAAGAACATCGGCGAAGGCGAGACGCCAATCATACGGGAGCGCGCGCCAATCATTGACCGTTCCATCGCTTTTCAAGTCGTCCAAGAAAGCGATGAAACTCTTGTAAAAATTCTCCTGCAGAGCGCCCGTTGGGTCGGGGATGATGTTCGCTTCATCGAGAAGTCCCTTGTCAGGCGCTGTTTTGGTATAGATAGCAACGTCTGTGCTGTCTCCGTTTCCGTCAAGAGATAGCTGTTCCGTGTCGCCATTCTCATTCGGCTCCCATATTTGGTCTTCAAAGATGAACCCCTGTGCATACAATCTGCTTGCCTTTAATCCCGGTATAAATGCCACGCTTGAATAGCCGGCGGAAAATTTAAGACTACCGATTTCCGTCAACCGCGCCGTCTCCCCTCCCGATATTGCTTCGAAGTGATAATCATACTTTCCTTTACCAAATAATTTCTGCAGGAAAAATATTTCCCCGTCTTCGTAATCGCCATTGCGATATTTCGGGTCCATGCCGGAAGTATCAAGGTTTCCGTATAAACTAACCGCGGTATCATAATTTGCCATGCTGTATGAAATCTTTTTGTCTGTAGTTGTCGCGTCAACGGATAAAAATACGGTCGGCTCGATGCTATTCTTACCCGTATAGATAACACGAAAATCAAAAGTGTCTTTCCCTGCAACTCCCTTATTCGGATCGACCCCGCGGCCGTTTACCGTCTGGTCGTCGGCATAGTGCGCACCGGGGACACAAGAGAGCGATGGCGGTGTTGCATTACTGTGTTGGATGAGTGAAACAATGTCGATCCCCGCGGTTGCCATACCATTCGGATTGGCAATCGATCTTATGTGAGCACCGGTTTTTGCGTCATATACTTCAATCGTTCCTCGGGCTGGAACATAGAGTTTGTTTCCGTCTGGCGTAATCGCAAGCTGTTTTACGCCGGTGAGATCGGCCGCGGCTGACGGGATCGGGATAGTAAAAATGGGGTACGAAGGAATTTTTCCTGAGAGTTTATCATACCAATAGGTATCTATCTTGTTGCCGAAAACAGAATTCACGCGAACAAACAGTTTGTCTTCATCAGGATTGAAAACCCCTGATACGCCATTATACCAGATGTCTATGTACGGTATACTTATTTCATTCATTCCGTATATCGAAAACGATTCAATAGAAATATTGGTTATGGCGACACCAATGTCGCCATAATGACTGCACAAAATGTTATTGAGACGCCCACGAGTAAAGAGAGATTCTCCAGTCTCGGTAAATGTTAATCCTTGAGCAATAAGTTGTAGTATCACGCCGCTTTCTTTAAACCCTGCCAATATGATGTTATCGTTGCATACTTCAACGAAAGAGACTGGCGCGCTCATGTACATATTGCTTACTACTCTGCGAATATCAGGGTCAACGATACTGATCACGCCACTAACACTTGAAACAACCAGAAAACCGTTGTGGTAACGCATGGATAAATCTCCGCGGAGATCCCGGAGTAAAGATAGGGTTTACCCCATCAGCAAACCTCGGAGGTGTTTGAGAGAGGTCAACGACAAATATCTTGCCTCCCCAGCCAGCGACAAAACCGCGTGCTCCATATGAATCGATCACGATATCACCAGTCGCTTCGCCCTCCGGAAGCGCAACGACCCCAAGCACGGTATCGGTATCAGTATCAAAAACGGTTACCGAAGAATCGTACATGTTTGCCACCATGCCGATTGTCTGAGCATCGACGATGGCAGTAAAAGAAAAGAGGAGCACAACTCCCAGGAAAAACGCGAATATATGATTTGGTTTCATAGTATTTGGTGTTGGGGCATAAATACTATCCCCATCCGTTTTAGTAATATCATTTCCCGTGTCTAACATAAGAAGAGGATATATTGATTATTTCAAATTCTCCTCGAGATACGCCGGAAGGTCGGCGATTTTCACGCGATCTTGGGTCATGGTGTCGCGATCGCGGACGGTGACGGCATCGTCTTTGAGCGAGTCGAAATCAAAGGTCACGCAATAAGGCGTGCCGATCTCGTCCTGACGGCGATAGCGCTTGCCGATCGACTGCGTTTCATCGTAAACGCATGAAAAGCGATCTTTGAGCGTATCGAATATCTTTTCTGACGGAGCGGTAAGCTCGTCTTTTTTCGAGAGCGGCAGAATAGCGACCTTAACGGGAGCGATCTTTCGGGGAAGACGCAATACCACGCGCGTCTCGCCGTTCACCTCCTCTTCGTTATAAGAGTCGACAAGCATGGCAAGCACGAGTCGCCCGACCCCGCCCGACGATTCAATGATATGCGGAGTGTAGCGTTCGCCTTTTTCCTGATCGAAATAATCAAGCTTCTCGCCGGAGTGCATTGAGTGCTGGGTAAGATCATAATTGCCACGCGCATGTACCCCTTCAAGCTCGTCCCAGCCGAATGGGAACTTATATTCGATGTCGTATGCCGCCTTGGCGTAAAACACCAGGTTCTCATGCTTTTTCCATCGGATATTCTCTTTCTTTAAGCCAAGCTCGACAAGCGCGTTAAAGCGATACTCCTTGAGTTTGTCGTATTCGGACATCTCGTTTTCCGGTCGGAGGAAATATTGCATCTCCATTTGCTCGAACTCGCGGCACCGAAACACGAACTGTCGCGGGGCGATCTCGTTGCGAAACGCCTTCCCGATCTGCGCGATACCAAACGGGACCTTCACATGCATTGTGTCGATGATATTTTTGTAATTCACGTAAATCCCCTGGCATGTTTCGCCTCGAAGATACGCCGGCTCCTTTCCTTCGCTTGAAAAATCGCCGAGGTTTGACTTGACCAGTAAATTAAATTTTTTCGCTTCGGTAAAGTTTTTCTTCCCGCACGAGGGACAAACGATTCTGTCTTTGTTGTCGTGTAAAAGCTTATTGATCTCATCCTCGCTCATTTTTTCGTCAGCTTGTATACCAATTTCCTCAAGAAGTTTATCCGCCCGGCTTCGCGCATGGCAGTCCTTACACTCGATAAGCGGATCAGAAAACCCGGCAACATGTCCCGACGCAACCCAAATCTTCGGATGCATAAAAATCGCGGAATCAAGTCCGACGATATCCTTGCGCCGGCGCACCATCACATTCCACCACTGCGTTTTGATATTATTAGCGAGCTCAACCCCCATCGGACCAAGATCATAAATGCCAGCGAATCCGCCATATATCTCGGAAGATGGGTAAATAAAACCTCTCCGTTTTGAGAGAGAAATAATAGTATCCATTGATGATTCCACGGGTTTTTTGCTTGCCATAGCAACTCAATACTACAATTCATCGTACAACTTTTCAACCTCATCCATTACGCGCCAAGTGGCATTCTTAAAATCGACTACGCCAGAGCTGTCCGCCTTTTTCCCAATCAGTTCGTCCGGATAAATCGGCTTGCCGTAATTGATTGCGTATTTTTTTTCAAAAAGAAAGAATTTAAATAAGTTGGTCTGAAATGTTCCCTTGATCGCGACCGGCACGATTGGCACATTCGCCCGCCATGCAAGATAAATCGCGCCGCCATGCGCGTGATCTTGAATCGTACCGTCTGGAGATTTCTTTCCTTCAGGAAATATTTGCACGCTGTGTCCTTTTTTGAGAATGTTCAGATGGTATTGAAGAGATTTCCCGTAATCGCGCATCCCCTCTCGCGCCGGATATGCCCCCCAGAAATTAAAAAAACGCCCACCATAGATGTGGGATTTAATTGCGCCAGTATGTCCATAATACTTCTTAGTTCGAGAAACATAAAAGATTGGAAACAGCCGCGAGATCGGTGAAAGTGTTGCCGGAATGAGTATCGGATCAGCTTCGCTCGCGTGATTGCTTACAAACACCACTCCGCCCCGAATATGCGCGATGTTTTCTTTTCCTTTGATCTTGATGCGAGCAAAAAGGTGCAGTCCCACTCGCGTCGGAATCCATATCAGTGTTTGCAATATTCTCGGTATGATGTAATAAATATGCATATACTGCTAAACCCCTTCTTCCTTGAGCGCTTCGATTAGTTTTTCGCTTTTCTTCGAAAGTTTCGCAGGTATTTTGATATTAAGTTTTACTAAAAGATCGCCGCGCCGCCTTTCGTCAATGGGAACACCCTTGTTTTTGATCCGCAACACCTCTCCAAATGAAGCGCCTCGCGGAATGGTAAGCTTGATCTTGCCATCGAGCGATGCGATCGTATACACGCCACCAAGGAGCGCATCGGAAAGTTTGATATTAAGATCCATCACAAGGTCGTTCCCTTCTCGTTTAAACACAGGATGTGCCTCCACATGAATCTTCACATACAAATCCCCCGCGACACCTCGCGCGATTGCCTCACCCGCGCCGGAAAGACGTATCATCTCGCCGTTCTTGATACCAGCCGGCACCTTGATTTCGATCTCTTCTTGTTTTTTTAGGACACCGATGCCTTTGCATGTGTCACATCGTTCTTCGGGGGTCTCTCCTGTGCCCAAACATGTGCGACACTCCACGGCACTCGTGAATGTGCCGAAAAATGACCGCTTCGTTTCGTGAACTTTCCCTTTGCCGTTGCACGTCGAGCACTGCTTCATTGCGGTGCCCGGCTTTGCGCCATTCCCATTGCACTTCGAGCATGTCGTCGCCTTGGCGAGTAATATCTTTCGATTGGTTCCAAATATCGCCTCTTCGAATGGCAATTCGAGATCAATCGAAATGTCTCTCCCCCTCCGCGCTCGAGATCTTCCGCCGGCACCGCCAAAAAACTCACTGAAGATATCGCCGAGATCAAAGTCTTCAAATCCCGCCGCTCCTTGGAAACCGGAAAAATCAAACCCGCCGGCACCGCCCGGTCCAGCGCCGTTGCCAAACACCTGCCCGTATGAGTCATATTCCATCCGCTTTTTATCGTCAGAGAGTATTTGATACGCCTCGTTAACCTCTTTGAATTTCTGCTCATCACCGTCTTTTTTGTCGGGATGATATTTGTGCGCAAGCCGACGGAAGGCCTTTTTGATGTCGTCTTTTGTGGCTTCTTTCGCCACACCGAGAATATTGTAGTAGTCTTTTGCCATAGTGTAATTATACCATGAGAACAAAAGGCGAAGTATGACTTTTACCCCGACTATGCCTTATCCTCGTCTTTTTTATCATCTTTCTTTTCTTCTTCGTATTCTGCATCGCGAACACCGCCTTGCGACGAACCAGCGGCATCAGCCGTTTTTCCTTCCGTCGACTGCGCGGCCTTCGAGAGTGCTTCACCGATCTTTTGCATTTCGGAAAACAACGCTTCGGCCGCCTTTTTCATTACAACAACGTCGCTTCCTTCATTCGCTTTTTTAACATCAGCGATCTTTTCGTTTACCTCCGAGATAATCTTCGCCGGCACTTTATCGCCTGCGTCTCTCAGGGCTTTTTCAGCGGTGTAGACAGACTGTTCGCCGGTATTCCTTACGTCGATCAATTCTTTTTTCTTTTTGTCCTCTTCAGCATGAATTTCGGCATCTTGTTTCATCTTCTCAACTTCCACATCAGAAAGTCCGCTACGTGCTTCAATCTTGATGGATTGCTCTTTCCCTGTCGTTTTGTCCTTCGCTTTTACATTAAGAATGCCATTCGCGTCAATGTCGAAATGCACCTCAATTTGCGGAGTACCACGCATAGCGGGCGGAACACCATCAAGAATGAACCTGCCCAAAGTTTTATTGTCGGCGGCCATTGAACGCTCTCCCTGAACGACATGAATCTCCACAGACGTCTGGTTGTCGGCGGCTGTCGAAAATACTTGTGACTTTGAGACAGGAATCGTTGTGTTGCGCTCAATCAATTTTGTCGCCACTCCGCCAAACGTCTCAATCCCGAGAGAGAGCGGTATCACATCGAGCAGAAGAACGTCTTTTACGTCCCCTTGCAAAATCCCCGCCTGGATAGCAGCACCAGCCGCGACAACCTCATCCGGGTTAATCGTTCGATTCGGTTCTTTCCCGAAGAGCTTCTTGACCGCCTCAACGATGGCAGGCATTCGCGTCTGGCCGCCGACGAGAATTACTTCATCAATGTCGGAAATGCTGAATGGCGAAGCCTTGATCGCCTTTTTGGTAATTGCTATCGATCGATCGATATATTCTCCCGCAAGTTCCTCAAGTTTGGCACGGCCGAGTTTTAAGAGCAAATGCTTCGGTCCCGCGGCATCTGAGGTAATAAATGGAATGTTGATTTCTGTTTCATTTGTCGTTGAAAGCTCATGTTTCGCTTTTTCAGACGCTTCCTTGAGGCGTTGGAGCGCCAAAACATCCTTTGACACGTCAATACCAGATTCTTTCTTGAACTCAGCAACGATCCAGCTAATAATCTTTTGGTCAATATCTTCTCCGCCCATGTGGACGTCTCCATCAGTCGACTTCACTTCAATAACATCATCGCCAACCTCAAGGATTGAAACATCAAACGTACCGCCGCCAAAGTCATAGACGGCGATTTTTTCATCTTTCTTTTTATTGAAACCGTACGCAAGCGCCGCCGCCGTTGGCTCATTAATGATGCGCTTCACGTCGAATCCGGCTATCTTGCCAGCATCTTTTGTCGCTTTGCGTTGCGAGTCGTTGAAATAAGCCGGAACGGTAATAACCGCTTCGGTGATCTTTTCTCCGAGCTTGACCTCCGCGTCGTGCTTGAGCTTCTGGAGTACCATGGCGGAAATTTCTTCCGGCCAATAGAGCTTGCCCGCCATTTTAACCTTCACACCTCCGTCGTCGGTCTTTTCTATCGCAAACGCAACCGTTTTTTTATCTCGCTGAACTCCTTCATCGTCGAATTTGTGGCCAATCAATCGTTTAATGCCAAACAATGTGTTCTCCGGGTTAGTCACCGCTTGCCGTTTCGCCAATAGCCCGACCAGACGTTCGTTTGATTTTGAAAGCGCGATAACAGACGGAGTCGTGCGTACCCCTTCTTCATTCTCGATAATTTTCGGTTCCCCTCCCTCAATCACCGCCATCGCCGAGTTTGTGGTGCCAAGATCTATGCCAAGTATTTTTCCCATATATTTTAACAAAAATAATTTATTAAATGTTAGAAGCTATTGTAGCATAATAAACGTACTTATTCTACTTCGGGCGGTGTCGCCCGACCTTCACTCGGGCCGCTCTAATAATTTTATCTTTGTAAAGGTATCCTTTCTGAGCAACTTCTACCACTTTCCCGTCCGATTCTTTCTCCGCGACATCAACAAGTTCAAACGAATCATGATACTTCGGATCAAACATCTCTTTGATAGGATTTACTTCGACAAGACCATTTCGCTTCAAGATATCCAGTAATTGTGAATGAATATACTCAACGCCGATCCTCCAATTTTTATCGATACTTTCCCACACTTCCTTATTGCAAAAAGCCATCTCGAAACTATCAAGGGTGGGAAGCATTTCAGTAATAAGATCGCTTTGCACTCGATCAGAAAGATATTTTGAACGATTCTCTTGGTCTTTACGAAAATTGATAAGCTCAGCCTTTGCTCTCTGCCATCCGTCCAGATATTCTTGCCGTTCAGTAGCACAGATGTCGAGTTTTTCTTTAAGTTTCTTCATTTTCCCCGCCATTCCATCTTCTTCTTCAAAGACGACATCATCACTATACGTCTCTTTATTCACTGTGTCAATATGTTCGGCGTGTTTGATTTTCTTTGTTTTTTTGTGTTCCATAATTCTACTACACATTTAAAATGACACAAAAAACGTCATCAATTAAACGCAACTTTCAGTCGACCAGAAAACGAAATCCTATCGCTTTGACCACTGTGGCGCCTTTCGTGCTTTTTTAAGACCGAATTTTCTCCGTTCCTTCGTTCGAGGATCTCGCTTGAGAAAACCGAGTTTTTTTAATTTTCCCCGCAACTCAGCATTATAGATAACCAATGCGCGAGAGATACCGTGGCGAAGAGCTTCCGCCTGTGAATGCACGCCGCTCCCCGTGATAATGGCGCTCACGTTAAATTTTGCGAGGACTTTGATTTGCGCAAAGGGTGAACGTACAACCGTTCTTAATTCATTCGTCGGGAAATATGATTCTAGGCTGCGTTCGTTGATGGTAAAAGCACCCCCGCGTGCGACTTCAGATATACGCACGCGCGCAACAGCCATCTTGCGTCTTCCGACAGCCTCAATGTATGATCCTTTCTTTTGTTGTGTCGTTGTTTTCGCGACGGTTTGTTCTGTTTTGGTTTCCGACATGATTGTGATTAAGTTAATCGGTAACGATCAAATTTTTCATAATGATCTTTCGCAATTTGTTCGATCGCACCATACCATAAACTGCTTTTCTAAACACCTCGGCATGTCCCTTTTTTTCAATCGTTCTTTCCATTGTTTCTTCTCTTAATCCTCCGGGATGACCGGTATATCGCACATATATTTTTTCTTTTTTTCGCTTCTGCGTAATGTTTGCTTTCGACGCATTGATGATATGCACCTTTGTTTGCGGAACAACATTCCGCTCATACTCCGGAGTATCTTTGCCCATAAGCGTGACCGCTGCCTGACTTGCCACTCTCCCTATGGTTCTGTCGGCCGCGTCAATTGTAAATTCTTTTGTATCCATAAAAAACTAAACAAATTCAAGAATCGCCATTTTGCTGCCATCCGAGATACGACTCGGCATTTTCGTGATCCGTGTATATCCTCCCGCGCGCTCCTTATAGCGAACAGCGATATCGTCTATCAACTTCTTCGTTACCTCTTTATTGCCCCCTAAACGAGAGGCGATGAGTCTACGCGAGCTCAATGTACCGTCTCGTCCTTTCGTAACAAGCTTCTCAATGAATGGCCGCAATTCTTTTGCCCTTGCTTCCGTTGTCCGAATCCGATTTTTTTCTATCAAGGAAAGGGCAAGACTCCGCAATAGGGCGGTTCGCTCGTCTTTGTTCCTTGAAAATTTTCGATTGGAATTATAGTGCCTCATGACTCTTTCAAAATAATACCGAAATTCGATAGCGCGCGCTTTATCTCCTGTACTCCTTTCGCGCCAAGACCTTCGAGCGCAAGAAGATCATTTTCTTTTTTGCGAGCAAGTCCGCCTATTGTCCGTATGTTCGCGGTCTCAAGCGCATTGAGCGTTCGTGTGGACAATCCAAGATCATCAACTCGCGTCTTCAATGAATCAGAGTCAACGTTCACTCGCGTGTCAGATTCAGACACTTCCCCAGATACCGATTGTGTCTTTTCATCCGCCTTATTTTCTTCCTTAAAGCCGACAACCGCCTGAAGCTGACTTATCATAATCTCAATCGATCGTTCAAGCGCCTCCTTCGGAGTAACGCTCCCGTCAGTTTCGATCGTTATTTTCAATCGATTGTAATCCGTCCTGTCACCGACGCGCATTTTTTCAACCTCGTAATTGACACGTTTTATAGGTGTAAAGATCGCATCGAGCGCGATCGTGCCAATCTCAACTTTGTCTTTCTGGTGCGTTTCTTTTGAAATATAGCCCAGCCCTTTTTCGATCACCATTTCAATATCAAGTGAAGCATTTCCCGCGGTAATATCCGCAATAGGAAGATCTTTGTTCAGCACCGTCACTTGACCGGGAACTTTAATATTGCCGGCAGTGATCGTCTTGACTCCTTTGACCGAAAGCGTGACGACTTGCGGTTCCGCCGTTGCCATTTCGAAACGAACCTTTTTAAGGTTTACCAGGATCGTTACGACATCTTCCTTCACTCCTTCGATAGTCGAAAACTCGTGAGGAACCCCTGCTATTTTCACGGACGTAATTGCCGTACCGGGAAGCGATGAGAGTATGATGCGCCGAAGCGAATTTCCGAGCGTATGTCCATATCCCGGGTAGAGCCCATCTATTTCATATACACCGGCAAACTCATCTTCGTTTATGATCCGTGGCTTTGACGGTAAGATAATATTATGATCAGTCATAAGTTATTATAAAGATACATTTACTTTTAGTTGGTAGACTATAACCTATTTTATAAAAAAAGGCAAGAACATGCCACACTAACGCCATTTTTCGAACCGGACATCAATTATCTACTGTAAAATTCAATCACCGACGTCAGATCAAACATTTCACTGCTTTTCTCTTTATCAACCTTGGGGTAGTCGCTCACTGACCCTTGAAGTTTCTTCACATCGACCGCGAGCCATGGAATCGATGGCTGTTTCGTTATGTTTGAAGCAACTTCATTGAACAATCCATTATCTTCGCTTCCTGGCCGGATCCCGAGCTGGTCACCTTCCTTTAATCGATATGAGGGAATAGTGACCCTGCGCCCGTTCACGGTAACATGGCCATGAGTAACCATCTGACGCGCGATTGAACGCGAAAAGGCAAATCCCATACGAAAGACAACGTTATCCAAACGCAACTCAAGATTCTGGTAAAGCTTTTCCGCCGGTTTGGTATCATGACTTGCCGCCGCCTCTTTCACATAGGTAGCAAATTGACGCTCGTCAACACGATAAATATTCTTTACTTTTTGTTTTTCTCTCAGTTGCAAACCGTATCCCGTTGCGGATCTCTTCGATCGTTTCTTTGTTCCTGTTTTCCCGGGAGGATACGGCTTCCGTTCAAAGGCGCACTTCGGCGTAAAACACCGTTCTCCTTTGAGAAAGAGTTTTTCCCCCGCCCTTCGGCATTTTTTACATTTTTTATCAACAACCATAAGTAGTTTTAGATATTACACCCTTCTCGGCTTCTTTGCACGCGGACCATTATGAGGCACTGGCGTTTTGTCTTGGATAGAAAGCAGATCGACGCCCCGCGATACGAATGCCCTGATCGACGACTCTCTTCCGGGGCCAACACCTTTTACGATCACGGCCACCTCTTTGACGCCCATGATCCCCGCCTTTTCTGCCAAAAGTTCTCCGACTTTCGCGGCCGCGAAAGGTGTCCCTTTCTTTGCCCCCTTGAAACCAAGCGCGCCGCTTGAAGACCACGCCAGAGTGCCGCCGTCCTTATCAGCAAGTAAGAGTCTTGTGTTGTTATATGTTGCTCTTACATAAAGCGTCCCTTTTCCAACACTCTTCCGCACGGTACGCGAAAGCGAGCGGGAAACCTTCCCTTGATCAACACCTCCGCCTGCTTTTTTTACAATTCGCTTCTTTCCCATAGTTAATTAAGTTTATCGCTTATTTCTTTTCAGCCTTTCTTCTACCCGACCCCATCGTCTTTCGCACGTTTCCTCGTACGGTTCGTGAGTTCGTTCGTGTTCTTTGTCCGCGCACTGGCAATTTTTTGGCGTGTCGTATACCGCGGTAAGAATGTATGTCGCGTAGCCGTTTTATGTTCATGGAAATTTCGCGCTTCAAATCGCCCTCAATCTTGAACGCCTCAATCTTTTTACGTATCTCATTTTCTTCTTCGGGAGAGAGATCTTTGATTTTCTTCAATGGATCAATACCGAGGTCTGTGGCGATACGACGAGCACGCGGGCGACCAATACCATATACGGCGGTAAGGCCGATCTCGATATTTTTATCATTTTGTATGGTGATTCCCGATATACGCATGGTTTTTACTCTTTTACCCTTGTCGCTGTTTATGCTTCGGATTGTTGCAGATAACAAAAATGCGTCCTTTTCGCCGCACCATTCTGCATTTTACACACATTTTCTTTACCGAAGCACGTATTTTCATAAATAAAAAATAAATAAAAAGTGCCTTAAGCACATGAAAACAAAGAGATTATATACTATCTAAAGTCTTTTGACAACCCTCCCCTTACCCCCATACGGATCGATCAGCACAAGCACCTTGTCGCCAACCAAAACTTTTATTCGATGAACACGCATCTTACCGGAAAGGTAAGCGATCTGTATAGTTCCATTATCGAACTCAACCTTGAACATCGTGTTAGGAAGTGCCTCGATAACCGTTCCCGCGATCTCCTTATGTTCTTTCGCCATCTTTATAATCTCTACTGAGCTAGAAAAGGATACCAAATGATTCTCATTTCGTCAAAAAAATTCATCTAGAGCACGGTATCATACACCTTCTTAACAACAATGTCTTTTTTTTCCGTCGGGAAGGTATCGCGCCAGAAAGGCCGTACGATCGCCTGCGCTCGTTTTATGCTCGGATATGATTCGACAACGTTGGGGAAATTCGCTTTTGGAATTCCAACCAGATCATTGAGAAGAGCTTCTTCGTCGATATCCCACTCAAAGGATAATTTTCCGGAAAGATGGAAATCGACCGCTGTGACATTCTCGACATCGATCATGTTGTCCGCAACAATAAGCTTCATGTCCTCGATCCCGTGGGCGACGATGCTGGCGCCATTATATGTTGGAATATTCCTATTTGCAAGATATATACCGAGCTGTTTTTTATTGAAAATCATTCCGTGTGCAGTCGCTTTTTCGGCAATAGTGAGTGATTCGCCTTGGGTTTCAAGCACAGTAGCGTCTCCATCGGTAAAACGGAAAAATATTCCCCCATCATACACCACCGCGTCATTCGGAATATCAGCATTGATCTTTTGGAGAAGATCGGCTTTGATAGTCGCCTGTAGTTGTTCTCTTGCCTCGCTGATTGACTCTTCTGAAGCGGTTTTTACCGCGCCACGAACCCCTCCGGTCATGGGAGTTTTCGACCGAGCATAAAACGCGCTATAACGAGGATCGCCCTTAAATCCCGGGATCGTGAAGTCGGTAGGGCCGATATTATACTCATCTCCGGAATTATCGGCATAAACCACCACTTCGACACTCCCGGGGATATTTTTACCTTCCCCTTTTGTCATTCCGGGAACCTCGACCGACGCGTCGATACGATAAATCTTACCGTCAGTCGTCTCGAATCTTGTGTTTTTTATCAATCGCTGTGGATTGGCGCTATAGGCGTTAAATACGACGATCATGCCATGGGCTTTTCGTTCAACCTGCTCTTCAACCGTAGCCGAGAGCGCCACACTTGCCTCTTTTTTGACAGTAACCAACCGGAAAGGCAATTCGCCGTCGGTGACAACGCCAACTATCGCCCGGAAATCACCATTAATCGCAACCTCCGCCTGTAGAGGCGACACCTCAACGACTGTATTCGAAAAAGCTATCGCCACGATAAAGACCAAGATGACGATAACGACACCCGTAAGAGTCCACATTCCGAACCTCTGCGCGCCATGAGAAGATTCATTTCTCAGAATATGCTGACTCTGCTTGCGTCTTATTGGTTCGACAACCCGCGAATGCTTTACTATATCTCGAGAAGCGGTCCCGGCATCGACAATATCCCTAATAATTCTTTTTGGCATATATTATCGTATTATTGCATATATTTTATCATTCATTTTTCTTAATACCTAATCCACACCGATGATGACCATTAGGTAAATCTCTCTTTCACCTTGTCAACAAAGATCGTCTCCAGCGCAAGAAATGGATCGAGACTAGCGCCACTATCGACGTTATCGACTTCAAGAAACTTCGTCAGCACCTTGCCATCAAGTACCCGCTCGTCAAACGCGTTCTCGGTCAACACAAATTGCCCAAACTCCTCAGATTTGATTGCTTCGATATAGAGAGCGGCAACATCTGCGTCGACGGTAATAAAAATGGTTGCGGGAATAGAAAAAGAGCTTGAAAAATCAGTCAGCGCGCTCGAAAAGTATTTAATCCACTCTTTTTTCGCCCTGCTCATGATATCATCAATCTTTTTTGATGCCGTTTCAGTGTGGCGTTGCTCTTGACGCATACGGATCATTGAAACAGCTTCGTCCGGACCAACGTTAAAACCGCTTGCCATCCTTCGTATGAGCGAGTTCCTTCCGAACGGGAATGAAACGGTTTCTACAATAACATTGTTCCTGATGATTGACAGATCGGATACTTCACCGGTGATATCCAAAAAAAGGAAATTTTTCTTATCACTGAAAATGTCTCTAATGGCGCTGAAAGCGACCAGGGTATATGTTCCAAACACAACGTGATGTGAATGATATGCTTTAAATACCCTGTTTCTGATCGATTCAAGAACTCTCCGGGAACTAATGCTCATATAGAGCGCGAGATCAACTTCTCGTGCTTTTTTCCCGTGAGGATTGCTCGTTTCATAGCCATTCAACCGCACCTGGATTGTGTTCACGTCGATCACATCGGGTTGATCTTCCGCCATTGCCCGATTGTCCTTTAGTGTCGCCTCAAAAGCACTCACCTCGTCGCGGACAAACCTATCGAGCATTTTACTTGTTACCATAACCGGAGAATCGTATCTGGCATGCAATGTTTTTGTTCGAGAAGCATACCACGGAGAAGCGAACGAGCAAAAAAATTCTCGTGGCGTTTCTTTCGATCCTTTTCGCATATCTTCTAAAACAATTTCGAACGATTTGAGCATGGAAGAAAGGAATCGTCCGAAATTAAGATCTTCTTGAAAAACAAGTTCAGTTCGAGTGCTATAGAGCATCGTGGGCTTACTGTCGCCGCCGATCGCAACGACTGCGCCTCCAACACTGGCACTTCCGACATCAATGATGCCGATTGCTTTTCTTTTTTTTGCAGTTTGGAAAAAGGACATAGCGCACAGGTAACGTATGTTTTAAGTATATCATACAAAAAAAGACAATCGACAAAAAAGGTGTTGATTTTCAAACAGGGGGCACGAAATTCAGTGTTGCCGCTTATTCTTTTCCATACAAGACAGGTCGTTTCACTCAAGTATCGCTTTGATCCTGCGCACCCCCGCCGAGCTCGCTTCTTCTTTTTTGATCTTGAACACTCCTTTGATCGCGCCAGTATTCTCGACGTGCGGCCCTCCGCAGAGCTCTTGCGAATACACCGTGCCATTTTCACACTTTACCATGTATACATTAACCATGTCGGGATATTTTTCCCAAAAGCTTCCCTCGACACCCGTCGCGCGCGCTTCTTCTTTTTGTATCTTCTTAATCACCATGTCGCACTCTTTCCCGATTGCTTCGTTCACGTATGTCTCAACTTTGTCGAGCGTATCGCGCTCCACCTTGTGCGGATACGTAAAGTCAAATCGCGTGCGCTCCTCGGTGATGTTCGATCCCGCCTGATGAACATCATCACCGAGATACTTTCGTAACCCGGCAAGCATGAGATGCGTGCAGGTGTGGAGCATAGTCGTCTTCTCGTTTGTGTTCGCGAGCCCGCCTTTGAATTTTTGCTCCGCGCCGACACGTGACACATCCTGATGTTTTCTCATCTCATCGCGAAATCCATTTTCATCAACCACCTTACCATTCTCTGCCGCTATTTCTTTTGTTAATTCAAAGGGAAAACCATAAGTAGAGTACGCCATAAACGCATTTTTTGCCGAAATAATATTCTCCTTCTTCATGATCTTCTCCAAAAACTTTTTACCAAATACCAGATTGGCAACAAACGTTCTTTCTTCATTTGTTATTATTTCTTCAATATTTTGCTTTTTTTTGCCAAGATTATAATTCGTATTTTTGTAAACAGAAATCACATCTGATGCAAGAAGCCCCAGCGCTTTTTCTTTGGTGCCGATAGAATCATAATAATATCGAGCACGGCGGATCAGCCGCCTTAAAACATATCCTTGTTCCGTGTTTGAGGGAATTACCCCGTCGGCAATCATAAACACCGCCGTTCTTACATGATCAGCGATGATGCGCTGTGCTTGTGCGTCATCACTGGCAGCATGTTCAGCTATCCTTTTCATAATCGGAATGAACAAATCCGTGTCAAAAATATTTTTCTTGCCCTGTGCAACCATCGTAACACGCTCAAGTCCCGCGCCAGTATCGACATTTTGTTGCGCGAGTTTGCCGATAATTTTCCCGTCTTTCTTTTCGTACTCCATAAACACGTCATTCCACACCTCTACAATATCCTGTCGCTTATCCGCTGCGACAAACTCATCTGCGTTTATATCGCCGAGACCATCAACAGTAGTATCATAAAACATTTCAGAATCGGGACCGCACGGACCATTCTCCCCCGGACTCCACCAGTTCGTCTTCGCACCCATAAAATAGATTCTGTCCTTATGGATGTAACGCTTCCATGTTTCAAACGCTTCCTCGTCGCGCGGCGCGTTCTCGTCGCCTTCGAACACCGTTACATATAAACGCTTCAGGTCAAGCCCGAGACCTTCGTCCTGCGATGTGAGAAATTCATAGCTCCATTTGATAGCATCTTCTTTGAAGTAATCGCCGAGCGACCAATTGCCAAGCATTTCAAAAAATGTTGCGTGAGTATTGTCGCCGATATCATCGATATCAACCGTCCGTACGCACTTTTGAACATCCGCTAAACGCTTTCCTTGAGGATGCGCTTGTCCCAAAAGATAGGGTACGAGCGGTTGCATACCGGCGGTATTGAAAAGTACCGATGGGTCGTTCTCCGGCACGAGCGGCGCCGAAGGGATGATTGCGTGTCCCCGCTTTTTAAAAAACTTCAAAAATTTTTTTCTGATCTCGTCTGATGTCATGATTTTTCAAACACATTGATTATAACCGAATTCGGCAAGAAAAAAAGCGCGTCCGACCCGACGTGGATCAAACGCACTTTGATGTCACTCATCAAGGACCTCCTTGGCGGCATTATAAACGTGTCCAACCCGTTGAACATAAAAATGGTTCCCCGGATTGTTCCGCCTTAAATACGCACTCGCACCACCAGGTCCCTCATGGTACGCGACGAGGCACTCCTCTCCGCGGTACCCTTCTTCATCTTCAAGGTACCGCAGATACTTGATGCCGCCGCGGATGTTCTGCCGCGGATCCCATGGGTCAACTACCCCCATGTCCTTCGCGGTCGCGGGCATAAGTTGCATCAGCCCCATCGCGCCTTTGTCGGAGCGAGCGCGGGGATCGCCGCCGGACTCGACCGCAACGATTGCGGCAACACGCCGCCAGTCGACATGGTAGAGCCGCGCCACCCGCCTGATTTCATCGCCATACTGTTTGTCGATGTTGATCAGGGTCTCGCGCGCTCCCCCGCGTACAACGGTACGACCACCACTTTCACGCCGTGGTAGCTTCTCCACGCCGCGCGCTACATACCCGCCGCTATACGACGGTCGGGAAAGCTTGGCGGTGACACTATGCCGAGCACCTGGCACCGCAAATGAGCCAGGTGGAAAACATAACATCATCAAAACAATAATGATTGTGACACGCATCTAAATCTCCTTCTCTCGTATGGACACTTTAGCAAGTGTCCTAATATCCTAAACTGAGGGGTGCGAGGGGTGAATTTAGCCTATAATAATCTGCCAAAGATCGTATCACGAAATAGCAAGTTTGTAAACCCCTAAAGAAACGCGAAGTATTAGGGGCACATTTGCTTCAGCGCGCTTTTTGTTTATACTAAGTCATCATGAGCATACGCTTATTCAATACTCTCACCCGATCGACTGACACGCTCACACCCCTACACGACAAAGAAATACGTATGTACACCTGCGGGCCGACAGTGTATAACAACGTCCATATCGGCAACTGGCGCGCGTATATTTTTGCCGATCTCTTGAAACGCTATCTCAAATACCGCGGCTACGGAGTCACGCACGTCATGAACGTCACCGATGTTGATGATAAAACCATCAAGGGCGCGCATGAGAGCGGTACAACATTGAAAGAATACACCGACCACTATACCAATCTTTTCCTCCATGGTCTTGAAGAACTTCGTATTGAGCGGCCGGATACTCTACCACGGGTGAGCGATCATATCGAGGATATCATCACTTTCATACAGAAACTGCTCGACCGGGGATACGCGTATAAAAGCGACGGTTCGGTGTACTTCCGGATCAAAAAGAGCCCGAAATACGGCGCGCTTGCCCTACTCGATGCCCAAGAGCTCAAACCGAACGCGAGCGAACGCAATAACCGCGATGAGTATGAAAAAGAGAACATCAGCGACTTCGCGCTATGGAAAGCATGGCAAGAAAGCGACGGCGATATGTACTGGGAATCAAGCTTCGGAAAAGGACGGCCCGGGTGGCATATCGAGTGCAGTGTGCTTTCCACAAAATATCTCGGGGAACAATTTGATATTCATACTGGCGGAGTTGATCTCATATTCCCTCACCACACCAACGAAATAGCGCAGACCGAGGCCATAACAGAAAAGAAATTTGTCAGCATCTGGCTGCACAACGCTCATCTTGTCATCGATGGTAAAAAAATGTCCAAATCGCTCCGCAACTTTTTCACGCTCGAAGACGTAAGGAGCATGGGTATCCATCCAATCATTATGAGATTTCTCCTTATTCGCACACACTTCCAGCACGAAATAGATTTTTCACGAACACTTGCCGATGAAGCACGGCAGATATTCATCAAATATGCCACACTCTTTTGTGAACTTGAAAGCGATCGCTCCGGCGATGGATGGAGCGGCATCGATACGGCTCTTTTCACCGCGGAAAAAGAGTTCACCGAGGCGCTTGACGACAATCTCAATATAAGTAACGCCCTGCGAGCGCTCTTTGAGCTTGGCACGACTATTAACGCCAACCTTGCCAAACTCACCATCGAAGAGAAACGAAAAGTAATGGATCGGTACCGGAAATTCGATACCGTTACGAGTGTATTCATACCCGCATACGAAATCTACAAAAAAGCACGCATGGAAAAAGAAAACGATCCAAAGATACGGAAGCTTGCCGAAGAGCGACAGAAAGCGCGAGCGGCAAAAGACTACGCCACGGCGGACAACGTACGCAATGAATTGCTCGCGCAGGGTGTTGCCATACGAGACATCGGCGACACCGGATACGCCCTTGATGTCATTGACTGGATATAATGTAACAGACTGGTTTCTCCTCCACGCACTTTTTCATGTGTTAGATTCTCCACGCGCCATCCTCTATAACCGACAATAACATCCCTCACTCCTTTTATTTTCCTAAATGCCTCTTTGACACCCCGGAAACAACCCGCGGCGAATAATGCTTTTTATTGTCGTAGTTTATGTCCATAATGTTGTACAAAGATAAAAATAAACGCGCGCATTATCCGTTGTTGGTAACGGAGATAATTCTTCCGTCATCGATCTTGGCTATCTTCCCGGCCATTCGAGCGTATTGCTCTTCGTGAGTAACCATGATAATGGTCTGTCCTTCCCGGTGAAGTTCTCGAAAGATATTCATGACAAGCGCCGACGATTCATTATCGAGATTTGCGGTCGGTTCATCGGCAAAAAGGATCTTCGGGCGATGCGCAAACGCGCGAGCGACGCTTACGCGCTGCTGCTCGCCTCCGGAAAGATTACTCGGTATATTTTCCAGACGGTGACCAAGACCAACCTTTTCAAGCGCTTCGTACGCGCGAGAAAAAGCTTTCGTCTTATTGAGATTTTGCATCAAAAGAGGCAAAGCGACATTTTCGATTGCCGAAAGTTCGGGAAGAAGCGCATAGTCTTGGAAGACATATCCGCACCGAAATAAGCGAAACCGCGCCCGTTTTGCTTGGTTCATAGCATGAGTGTGTTCCCCGTCAATGACAATTTCACCCGATGTCGGGACATCAAGCAAACTCATCTGATAAAGGAATGTGCTCTTGCCCGCGCCGGACCGTCCCATTATTGCGATAAACTCCCCGCTTTCCGCGCGAAAATCTATCCCTTTGAGGACATGGGTCTCAATATTGCCGTGCTTGAATGTCTTTGTCAGGTTTCTTGTTTCTATCATGGTCAATTTCTTCCCAGTATTGAATTGAGAGTGTTCTTACGAACGATCATACGAGCGGGAATGAAGCCGGCAACGACCGTCGAAAGCACGAGGAGCCCCATACGTATGAACGTTTCTTTGGGTGGTGCGACCAAGATGCCGTCACTGAACGGAAAATCAATGGGATGGGATAAGAAAAATGGGACCAAAGAACTGTAGACGAGAACGAGACCGAGCGACGATCCGATAACCGCATAAAAAATCGACTGAAAAATATATGATATCTCTATCGCCTGCCCCCGAATGCCGATCGCTTTCAGAATTCCAATAAATTTCCGCCGGGTGATGGCGTTTATAAAAATAACAATAAAAATAGTGATGGAGGAAACAACGATGCCGATTGATCCGAACACCGTTCCGAGAATGTTAAAAGTTTTCACGACATCCTTCACAAATTTTGGCTGGGCATCGTCATACGTCTGGACTTTTGCAAATGCCGTCACACCGTCTCGTATGAGCTTGTCACGCACCGCAACTGGATCGGCTCCCTTCTTAAGAAGCACGGCGATCGCGTCGACATTGCGATCATTCCTGCCAATCATATTTCGGAATTGCGTATCAATCATAAACGCGTTGCGAGACCGCAAGTCAACCTTGCTCTCCATAATTCCTTTTATGGTAACTTCACGCACTGTGTTGGCAACGGAAATGCGAATCTTTGTGCCTACCCCCACATTGTCGAGTGTCGCAAGATTCGGATCTTCAATCAGAATATATTGCGTTAAAAGATGATTCCCCAATATGATTTGATCATAATCGCCGCTTGAAAGATACGAGCCGTCAATAATGTGCGCCGCAAGGCCGGTCACGGCATCCTCATCAGCAGGGTCAATCCCGAAAATTTGTACATTGGCGGTATTCGGTTTTTCATTTTCTTTGCGAGAAGCATAGTTTGCTTCAAGTATCGCCCCTTCAACATAGCGTCTTGATAAAGAATCAATTTCGGGAATCGTACCCAAAAGTGAAGTTATGTTGGCGCTTTCTTCAATGTACTTCTTGTTATCAAGCGTTGAAATGATGATATCACTCGTATATTCTTTTCTTGTCGCATTGCCGATTCCCTGAACAAGTCCGACAAGCATCCCTGACACGACTACAAGATTAAGAAAAGTAAGCACCATCACGGAAATGATCAGAACGGTCGTCCAAGGACTTGTGCGCCTGATTTGACGTGTAGCGAGAAAAAACCCGATACGAAGATTAAGCGTGAATCTTGGAAACATGGTTCACTTTACACCGGAGTCGATGACTACCTCGTCTCCTTCTTTAAGCCCGAAAATGATCTCGATTGTGCCAAGCGACGAGAGACTGCCGGTCACAACGAAAACATCTTTGATGGTATCCCCGGTTTTTATCCGTACGAACTTCTTGCCATCATGTTCAAAAATGATTCCTTGAGGAATGGAGATCACATCCATTTTTTTCTCCGTTACGACAATAATGTTCGCTGTCATGCCCGATTTGACCCGATCATCGAGTGTTGAAAGTCGCAATTTTGTCCGATAGGTCGAAATGCCGTCGCGTATCGTTTCCGCAGGATCTATCGAGATAATCGTAGCGTCAAAGGGAATGTCCGAACCATATGCGTCAAAGGTTACTCTTGTATTGTCTCCCACGTTGAGAAGCGGCGCGCTTGTTTCCGGTACGAAACTTTCGATCTCCAGCGTATCGGCGCTGATCATCGAAATAAGCGGAACTCCTGGAGACGCGCTCCCACCAACCCTCGCGTCCATCTTGGTCACAATACCATTAAAAGGGGCAGTAATGAGAGTTTTCTTGTAATTTGCGCGAGACCGCTCGAGATCGGCATGGGCGGCTTTTACCTGCGCTTTTTGGGCGGCAACATCTTCATCGGCTGTTCCGGCTTCTTCAAGCATGAGCTTCTTCTGTGCCGTAACAAGCGCGGTCGCCGCGTTCTTTTGTGCCGTTATAACTGCGGTAAGCGTGATTATGGCACTATTGATGTTAGCGCGAGCCGTCGTGACATCAAGGCGGTACCCGTCGATGACGGCCTGTGAAGTACCAGAATCCGGCGTAAGTGAATTGACCGCAAGCGCAACTTTCTCAAGAAACGCCCTAACGAAGTCGAGGTTATCCATAGCCGTTTTTGCCGCGTCTGACGGGTCTTTAAGCGTACCAAGACCCGCAAGCTGAATATTCCATAAAGAAAGTGCCGACTCCATTTGTAGCCTCCCCCATTCAATATCCGACTTGAGTTGCCCGTCGGCAACCAAGAGATCAAGCCGGGGAGAGTTACCTTTCGGATTCGTGATGAATTGATCAATCCGATGGTGTATAGCATCATCGGATTGTGTATAAGCACTTTCGATCGCATCAATGATCGATTCATTCGCGCGAGCAATCGCGACAGTGGCGCTTTCAATACTTGATTGCGTGACGGCCAACTGCTCCGGTCGAGTGCCTGCTTGGAGCGATTCAAGTTTTGCTTGCGCTGATTCGTACGCCGCCTCTTTTTGCAAAATATCGGCATGAAGGTCATCATTTTCGATGGTAGCCAAAATATCACCTTCGAACACTTTAGCGTCAACCCTTGTATACACAAAAGAAACACGACCAGACTGACTGAAAACCAAATCAACGCTCTCTGCCGCAACCACTTTTCCGGACACTGAAACTTGACGCACAAGATCGCCGCGATGAACAGCAAATGTCCTTATTATATTATCCTCGTTTTCGAGAAAAATATTCGCCGCGACACCAACAAGTACTATACCTATAACTATGAAAAATAAATATTTAAAAAATCTTTTCATGTGTTAGTGGTTAACTCATGCTTTTGTACAGCACAGCACAATCTTTCCGAAACAAAGCCGACGCAAATAGATAGATATCGCTTCCTCATAAAAAGGATAATATCATATAAATCGCTCATAGTCAATGGTTAACTCCATACCAATCCCGTTCACGTCGAACCTTCCGACGATGACAAGCCCCACAGCCGAACCGAGAATCCCGCCAGCGCCAAAAAAATAAATAGGAGCGATCGCGAGCCCGTGCCAAAAAATATCGCTCCCGACAAAACGGCGCGAAATATCATCCGACAGACGATAAACTGCGTCGCGTATTGCGTGCCGCATAATACAGTATACCATCAAAAAAAGTTTTATACCGTGCGTGTACGCACCCCGCCCGAGTATTCTCATCGCTTTATGAATCGTGATGACGTCACGAAACGAACGTAACAAACTTTATCCTACGAACGTGTACGCTTGCCCCGGCTTTCCGGCGCGCCCAGTTCTGCCAATTCTGTGCACATATTCTTCGTGAGTGTTTGGGGGATCGAAGTTTATAACATGGCTTACATTCGGGATATCAAGTCCGCGCGCCGCCACGTCGGTTGCAACGAGGATATTGACCTTCCCTGTTTTGAACATATCAAGCGCCCGTTGCCGTTGCGGTTGCGATTTATTCCCGTGGATCGCCACTGCCGGGAAACCCATTTTGCTAAGCAAGTCGGCAAGTTTTTGCACACTGTGCTTCATTTGTCCGAAAATAAGAACTTTTTCAAAATCATCTTGCGCAAGCATGTCGGTCAGTTTTTGCATTTTTTCTTCCCCTGTTCGAGCTCTAATGATATCTTGCGCGATATGTTCACCCGTCTCACTGGTACGCACCGAAACAGTCACCGGATCAATAAGCATTTTCTGAAGCAGGCGCGATATTTCCGGAGTGATTGTTGCTCCGAAACAAAGCGACTGCCGTTTCACGGGAAGTTTACTGATAATAAATGTAACGTCCGGCAAAAATCCCATATCAAGCATGCGGTCGGCCTCATCAAGTACGAGCGTAGTCGTATTTTCCAAACGTAACTCGCGTTGGTTGATGAGATCTTTCAGTCGTCCCGGAGTGCCGATAACAACATTGGGGCCACGCCGAAGATCCTTTTTTTGCGGATAGATATTAAGACCTCCAACACATACGGCGGAATACAGCCGCATCCCGTCACTGAACTGTCTGAATTCAAATTGGATCTGTTGGGCAAGTTCGCGCGTCGGAACGACAATAAGCGCAGTTTCTAGCGTTTGCTTTTTTTTCAGTTTCTCGATAATGGGTAAAACAAAAGAGGCGGTTTTTCCGCTCCCCGTGTTTGCAAGACCTACAACGTCTCTACCGGCAAGGATATGTGGTATAGACTCATCTTGAATCCGAGTTGGATTCTTATATCCTTTTTTCGCCAAGTTGCTTACGATGGTTGGGTGAAAACCAAAATCAGAAAAAGCGTGCGCGGGAGTATATACCGCTTCAATCTGCGCGGTCGGATTCTTATTGATAAATTTGTCATGGCTGATCGTTTTTGCATGGAACCGGCCGCGTTTCGCTCCGCCGCCGATGTGTCCGCCAAAACGTTTTCGACCGCCGTAATTACGATCGGAACGTTTTTGAAAACGATCCCGCCCGCCTCGGTCGCGGGTCTTAAATGAGTTATTCATGGTGTATCGATTATCTAATATCGCTTTTGAATAGCGATGCTAGACGAGAGCTCGACATTCAATAAGGTTCATTGATGATAGCATTTTGGCGTATTTTTGTCAATGACTTGAGGTCCTCGCTATGCTCCGACCCTCTGTCGCAAAGATCTTTTGCGTTCATTTTCAGTAAGGAATTTTTTACGCAAGCGAATATTCGTCGGAGTGATCTCAAGATACTCGTCCTCGCGCATTAAACCAAGCGCCCGTTCAAGCGTAAGGTCGAACGGAGGTGTAAGCTGAATCGCTTCATCGGACCCAGACGCACGCATATTGGTCAGCTGTTTCCCTTTAGTCGGATTCACAGTCATGTCTTCACCCTTAACGGTACATCCGATAATCATTCCTTCGTACACTTCCGTCCCCGGAGTAATATAGAGCACTCCGCGTTCCTGCAACCCGCCGAGCGCGAACGCAAGCGCTTTTCCGCTCGTCATGGAAACCATGGAGCCGTACTCGGTTTTAATAATCGGACCGGCATGCGGCGCAAATGCATAAAAGATGCTCGTCAATATCCCTTCGCCTTTCGTGTCAACCACGAACTTGTTTCGATATCCGATCAAACCGCGTGTCGGCACATGGAAGATAAACCGGGTCTGCCCGCGCTCTTGTTTCATATCGATCATAATCCCCTTACGGTTTCCGATCCTCTCCATAACCGTACCCACATACTCGTCTGGAACCACGATCGTTACTTCCTCAAACGGTTCTTGTTTTACGCCATCAATGACCTTGATGATCGTTTCCGGTTGAGAAACAGCCATTTCAAATCCCTCGCGCCGCATACGCTCAAGCAAAATCGCCAGATGCAATTCACCGCGACCAAAGACCTTAAATTCCGCGCCGCTCTCAAAATCAACTTGAAGGCCAACGTTGACCTCAAGCTCTTTTTCAAGCCGTTCTCGAATTTGCCGTGATGTTAAAAGTTTCCCAACCCGCCCCGCAAAAGGAGAGTCGTTGATCATCATCTTGATGGATAAGGTCGGCTCATCAACATGAATAGCGGGCAAAGCCGCCGTGTGAGGATTATCAAGAAGGGTTTGTCCGATAAAGATGTCTGGCAGACCGGCAACCATAATAATATCTCCTGCTTCGGCTTCGTCCACCGTCTTTTTATCGAATCCTTCAAATGTAAAAAGTTTCATTATCTTACCGGTATAAACATGACCACTCGGATCCTTTACGGTAATATTCTGACTATTCTTGATCTTTCCCGCATATATCCGACAAACACCCATGCGTCCCAAAAAATTATCATATGCTAAGTTGAATACTTGCGCCTTGAGCGCACCGGCGGAAAGCGCTTGGTCAGAAGCCGGAGATACCTTCTCTAAAATAAGATCAAGAAGTGGCATCAGATCATGATCCTCGTCTTCCATCTTGAGTTTTGCGACCCCATCGCGGCCAATTGCATACACGGTCTCAAAGTTCAACTGATCATTACTCGCGCCAAGGTCAAAGAAAAGCTCATACACTTGATCATGCGCTTTTTTCACATCAGCGGCAGGTTTATCGATTTTGTTCAATACCAAGATCGGTTTCAACCCGAGCTCGAGTGATTTCTTAAGGACAAACTTTGTCTGGGGCATGGGGCCTTCCGCGGCATCAACCACGAGGAGCACGCTGTCAATCGAACGCAAAACACGCTCAACCTCCGACCCGAAATCGGCATGTCCGGGCGTGTCCAAAATATTGATCTTGGTATTTTTATAGTATACCGAAGTATTTTTTGCGTATATCGTAATGCCGCGCTCTTGTTCGATCGCATTCGAGTCCATTGAAACCGTCCCGTCCGACATACCCGTTTGCTGGAGTATCTTATCGGTGAGTGTCGTCTTGCCATGATCAACATGGGCAATGATGGCGATATTTCTGATTTCCATAATATTATATTGCGTACAATAATAACCAAATACAAAATGAATACTATTAAAGCACGAATCCTGAATTAATGGAAGAGTCTTCGGGTAATATCCATACATATGTGGCGGTTTTTGCCTCAAAGCGTTAGTTTTGGAAAATGAGTATAAATATCAAAAACAATCAAAGAAGAAAGGCTAAGGTGGATATTGCCGATTATCAACAAGGAAATAAAATTAAAAGATGCGGTTAGGGTTTGCGAATACAGCCAAAGGAGTTTGGAGCGATATGGCTATCTGACGGAGAGGGCGGGCTAGAACCGAAATCAACCAGACCTAAAACCAATCCGAAAGAAACCCCGATGAGGATAAAAGAAAGAGTTATTGAGTTGAAGACAGAAACGAACAGGTGTGAAAGGTACCCATTTCATGTATTGATTTCATGCTTCAATTTGCCTATACTTACCTGTAGAGAATGATTTCTACCACGTTTACCAACTACAAGGAAGGAGATTGGACATGGTGAGATATGCACCCATTGTCATCAAAAGGCTTGGAGAGGATATTCCTGCCTTTATCCTTGTCGAAGTGCCGGAGGCGGGACAAGACTTGACACAGGTCTTCACCCGTATTCGGAAGCAATTTTTTCAGTCAGGTCTCCGGATTGGAATTCCGCAAGGAGCAACTCTCGAGAAAAGGGTTCCTATCGCCGATTTCGTCGGCACGGTGGATAATGTCGTGCGAGCGATTCTCGAGAAGAGATGGGGACACCCGCACCAGTAGACAAACCGTTCGTCTGGCTGATACAGCGACCACTCTCGCGTGGTCGCTGTATTTCTTTTTTGTTTTTTGACTATCGTCCGCGGCAACTTATCCAAAAATTCTTTTTTTCTTCGTCGTACGCTTCCGCGCGTCGCGTTATAGATTGTGAGCGTTGTTCATCCATAGATAGCGTTTATTCAATACCGCACGCCACACGATCAACGGAATATCGCTACTGCTCTATTACAGAAAGTCGGATGATACAATAGGTTGCGGTAAAGATGAACAGAAACCACCAGAGCATAATAAGTGAGACGAAATAGTCATAGAAATAAAGACCGAGCAATATCCCTACAGAAAGAAAACACACTTTTACCAAGCCAGTTTCCAACCATGTGAATGTTCGCGCTTTAAATGTTTTCATGGTTTTTACAGTAAATGATATTCTTATAATATTCTCACAACATTATACATCTTTTTCGTCAGCACTGTGTACAGTTAACCATATGAGGTGACACTTAAGGTAGAATTGAGGTGACAAAGGGTAATCATCTTAATTTAAAAGGCGAAAGCTTAAAAACATCATATGGCAAACAAGAATCAAAGTGCAGCGTATCC